>Ga0325404_1007332_pt1 | contig 11501 bp, 7 predicted proteins | sample PopdelMetagenome_18_FD_205664 | JGI IMG/M metagenome (GOLD analysis project Ga0325404, IMG submission 205664) | Populus deltoides microbial communities from Bellville, Georgia, United States - Xylem-Control-R1 | ecosystem: Host-associated > Plants > Phyllosphere > Stem > Wood/Secondary xylem... | reverse complement strand
AAAATCAAGAAGTACCATATTATTTGAGGGTGTGTTTCTATGGAAGGAAGTACAAGAAAATCATTTACTTAAGATAAAGATTGAGGCTAGCTCAAGTGATCATCGTGAATTAGAAAATGATGAAATTGAGCTTATAAAAAGTAAAAAGGCAAAAATGACCAAAACATTTGGTCCTGATTTTTTAACATACTTGTTAGAAAATGAACCTTGAACCTACACTACCAAATTCAACGAATACCAACGGAATTACCGATGAAATGTTTCTGTCAGTAATTTGCGGTGATATTTACCAATCGATGTAAATCCATCGCCAACACCATCAGTATATACCGACAGAATTATTATGTCGGTATATATTGGCAGAATTACAAACAGAATATAAAGAATTTCAAAAAACAAACCAGTGCAATGACGTGGAAGTTTTTGTTGATGATTTTACTAACAGAATTATAAAAGAATTCAAACCGGGATCTCTATACAGTGACGTGTCCACTTCACCGGCAGAATTGTCTTTGAAATCACAGATGAAAATATTTAATCGGTGATTCCATCGGTAAACATTAATATATCACTACACACGTTGCCGACCCTCCCTTCCCCTATGCTCATTCTTCTTCCTCATCCCTGCATCTAAACGAACCCCCCCCCCCCAAACTGCAAAAAACCACCCCTCAAAACATCCCTCGCTTCTCAACACAAATCATCCTTCTTTTGTAGCATAACATCCTTGTCCTGATTTATTGTGGATTTTGTTATTTTTTGTAAGTAAATCTATCTTTTCTAATTTTAACATTAAAAAGTCAATTTTATTATTATTGAATGTTTTTTTAGTATATGTATTTTGTTAGGGTATGTATATGTTTTATTGTTTTTTCTCAAACAAACTTGTAATATGAATGTATAATTTTATATTTGTTATGGTTTGTTTTAGATTTTATAAAATTGTATTTATTTATAAATTGTTGAAACTTATGTCGAATTACCGAATTAGATGTGTTGTGATGAATAAATAATAGTTTGTTTAACGGGTTCGTTTTAATTTTATCAATTTTATTGTTGAGTTGTAATTTTCGTAAATTTATATGTATAAATTTGTATGTACATTGATAATTGATAATGAATATTTAAGAGAAGTTTTAAAGTAAGTTGGATAATCTTGAGTTAAACCAATATTTTTGCAAATTTATTTACTTAATGTAATTAATTAATACATGTTGTCATCATTATTTTATAGAGGTTCGATAGAAGTCATGGATGATCGTTCATGGATGTATCAAGATTCACCCCAAGGATTGCAGAAGATGGATTATTGTAATAGGGTTTAGGGTTTTATTAATTTCACAACATCTATTCCGAGAAATTTTAACAGAAGCGGTATTTGGTGTCCATGCAGGAAGTGTAAAAATAAAAAGCTTATGCATCTAGATGTTGTAATGATGCATCTTCTACACAAAAGGTTCATAAAGGATTACTAGTTTTGGTATGCACACGAAGAACTATTTATTCGTAATGAGAGCATGATAGAAAGGATGGTTGGGTCAACTTCTAGTGTTACAACGTGCATGAGGTTGTAAATGACAACAGTAATCCTTACAGGAATATGGTAATGGATGCAATGAGAATGAATCAAGGTAATGCCAGTCAATGTTCAATCGTAGAAGAAGAACCTAATACAGATGCGACCAGGTTTTTTGATCTGTTGAAAGATTATGATGAACTATTATAGGATGTTTACATGAATCATAGTAAATTATTGGTCATTGCATAGGTTTTCACCATCAAGTCGATTATGAGGTGAGTGAGGCCGGTTATGACAGAATTATTGAATGGGAGAGAAGCATTTTACCTGAAGAAAATAGGCTGAAAGAGAACTTTATACTGCGAAGTCCATGTTGAAACCCCTTGGTTTAGGATACTAGAAAACAGACATGCGCCCTAACTTCTGCATGTTATATTACCTTGAAAATGTTGAGCTGACTGAGTACATGACATGTGGGCATTCCTGTTACAAACCTAGAACTGACATGAGAAAGACTCTCGTGGCATATAAAAAACTTAGATACTTCCCAATCACACCTAGATTATAGAGGTTATTCATGTCACCAAAGATTGTTGAGCACATGACATGACATCAATCACATGATGTGGTTAATGGAGTGATGAAGTGATGGTGCATCCTTCTGATGGCGAAGCATGGAAACACTTTAACAGTGTGCATCCTCGTTTTTCAGCTAAATCAAGAAACATGCATTTTAAGTTATGTACAAACGGATTCAACCTATTCAAGTAATTTGCTACTCCTTATTCTCGTTAGCCGGTTATACTCACAGTTTAGAACTTGCCACCGAGAATGTGTATGAGGCCGAAGTTCATGTTTTTATCTACGGTGATACCTGGTCCAAACAGTCCAGGCTGAAATATAGATGTTTGTCTTCGACCGTTGATTGATGAGTTGATGCAATTGTAGTCCTCCAGGGCTTTAAATTATGATATATCAAGAAAACAAAAAATTTTTATGAGGGCAACTTTGATGTGGACTATTAATGATTTTTCAGCTTATGGAATGGTTTCTGGTTGGAGCATTCATGGAAAACTAGCATGTTCATACTGCATGGAAAACAACAAGGAATTCACACTAACAAATCGAGGTAAAACTTCTTTTTTTTACTACCACCAATATTTTTTGCCAATAAATCACAGGTATAAAAAGAACAGAAATGATTTCTTTGTTGGCAGAGTTGAAAAGGATGTTGCACCCCCGTATCTTTCTGGTGAAGAATTGCTTGATGGTTTGATGAGAAGAAAAGGGCAACATTTTCAACACCGTCATGGATGTGAATGAGAAGACAAAGAACAACATCAAGGCTATAATGGATATAGCATTGTTCTATAACTGTAAAAATATAGAGTTGGTTTTTGATGGATCACGGATCGCAAAACTCAGAGTGGGCTTCGTGTTAGAGAAAAATACATAACTACTAGTCTACCAATAGCTTAAGAGCCTGCATTTTCCCGATGGACATGCCGCAAACATATCAAGGTTGGTTAATTTGAAGGAATGCAAATTGTATGGAATGAAGAGTCATGATTGTCACGTGTTTATGCAAACACTCATTCCATTAACTTATCGTGGTTTGTTGTCAAATGAGATATGGGATGCACACACAGAGATCAGTCATTTCTTTAGAGATATATGCTCTTGCAAGTTGCAGACATATCACATTGAGAGACTTGAAATGAATATCGTTGAGACAATATGCAAACTTGAGATGGTATTCTCTCCATCATTTTTTACTCGATGGAGCATCTACCTATATATTTACCATATGAGGCAAAAGTTGGAGGACCAGTCTAGTATATATGGATGTATCTATTCAAGAGGTTAGATATTATAGATGCAATGTAATTCATAAAGTATTTTAATTGCTTTTCTTAATTGAAAATATTTGTTTAATTCCATGTTGATACTTGTTCAATCTTAAGAAAAATGTTAAGAACAAGGCGCATGTTGAGGCTTCTATATGTGAGGCCTATATTGTTATAGAGATCTCAACATTTATCTCGTACTATTTTGAATCTCATTTGAGAATGAGAATCAACCGTGTTTCACGGCATGATGATGGTGATGATGTGCCTTCCAGTGGGAACTTGTCAATATTCTCCAATCTTGGATGACCTACACTTAAAAATACTATAAAGGGAAGATATTTGTTTGAAATAGAGTTCAAACAAACACACAATTATGTTCTATTTAACTGTGATGAGCGGAGACCTTTTATTTAGTAAGCATATATACAACTTAAACTTTGTTAAAAATATAATATTTATATATTATAATATCATAAACTCATATAATTTTGAAAATCTTGTAGGCAACATCAACAATAATTACTGTTTAATAACTCACAACTAACTGAATCTCAAATCTTCCGATTACAAGATGAACAATTTGCCATGTGGTTCAAAACACATGTAAGTTCTATCACAAACTTATTATCTCTTGCAAGTTATTGTATTTCATTATAGAATTCTTGTTTATTGTTCATTGTTGTATTTGATATACAAGGTTTATCAAATGGGAAAGAGTGCCAGTGTTTCATTATCTTTACTAAGCCTAGGTCCTGAAAGAAAAGTTAAGTGCTACAACGGGTATTTTGATAATGGATATGTGTTTTATACTGAAGAATAAGGACATGGAAGAAAGACATATAACAACGGTGTTTGTGTTAAGTGATCAACTTATAGTGAATTTGAAATTGACTATTACAGTAAATTAGAAGAGGTTGTCGAATTGGAATATCATAGCGAACATAATAGAGTGTTTTTATCAAATACTATTGGTATGACACCACTAACAGCGGAATCAGAGTAGATCCTCACTATGGTCTGATTGAAATTAACTCAAAAGCTAGACTCCAAAACATAAAGGATGTCTTTATTTTCGCAAAGCAATGCCAACAAGTTTATTACACATACACCCCTTCCTTTAGAATGGACCAATCAAGAGTTGATTGGTTATTCGTTTTAAAAACAAAACCTAGGGGTTGTGTCGAGGTTGTTTATGATGAGAATGAAGACACAAGTGTGGGAGATGATGTCTTTCAAGTTAGTTTGTTGGTTGAACCATATCGAGTTGCTTCATCGATTGACTTAGAAGAAAATTCAAATTTTTGCGTCTTCGATAATAGTCTTGTTGATGTTGACGCAAATGAGTTGAATGTTGTTCTAAGCTCCAGTAGACAAGCAGAAGTCAATGAAGATGATGATGATATTAACATTGAAGATTGTAATGGAGCTGAGGACGATTCAATTGAAGAAGAAAAAAAAAATTCTGACTAAGTATTAGAACACGAAAGTGTAAAGGAATTGTTTATAATGTAATATTATGGATGAAATTTTGTATCAAGAAATATTTATTTTATAATTGTTATGTTCACTTTTGTTATTGTGTTATGTTGACAGTTTTCAATTTAAGTGTTTGCAGGGAGGATAGATAGGCAATACAGACACAATCTATCATACACTGTGCACATCACTGATGGATTTACAAATGGAATTATATCATCAGTATTTTCTAGAGAGTTGTAAAATATTTATTGCATAAGCCACAATCACTGACGTCAATTTAGACGGAATCATTCTGTCGGTATTTTCCAGAGGTGATGGGAACTGTTCACCTCTTATGTCGGTGAAGTCCTCTGAATTACCAATAGAATTACCGATGGAATATGAATTCCAAAGTGCGAGTAATTAATGCATCTGTAATCGCGTGTACTTATTTCACATTATCGACAGAATTACCGACGGACTGTGAAAATTCTAAAGGGTTTTTTTTAAATTTAGTGCAAAATGAAAAATTCAAAGTGAATTCACTAACGGAATTATTGATGAATTAATTAAAAATAATATTATTTAATAGTCCGTCGGTGATTCTATCGGAAAAAAAACACGGTATAAATCCCAGTGAGAGCCCTTTCAGTTTATTTTTTTCTCTCCTTTATTTTTTTCGTTTCAATCTAAAATCTCTCTATTTGTTTTTGCTTTTAATCTGTATCGTCTTCAAAATTTAAAAGATAAGTATTGTGATTCAATTTAGTTAATGATTTTCTATTTTTCTTCTTTTCTTTGTTTTATTAACAATATATTTTTGTTTTTTTTGTTTTTTTTTGTAATGTACGTATATAAAGTCTAAAAATAAACGCACTATCAAGGTAACATTTTTCATTCCTAAAGTCTATAGTTTTTTTTTTTAATTTGTTGTGTATTTTATTGTTTTTATTGCAATAATAATTGATTATTTTGTTGAATTTTAATTGTTATTGTTGAATTTGTTGTATAAATGTTAATTGAATATATAGGATTAAATTTAATTGTTTTATCTTAATTGTATTGTATATATTGCATAATAGAGTGTTTCATTATTTCAATGAATTCTAATTGTTATTGTTAAATTTGTATAGATGTTAGTTGAATATATAGAATTACATTTTATTTTTTTTCTCTATTTTATTGTTAAATTTGTATAGATGTTGGGTTATATATATGATTTTTTTTTATCTATTTTACGGTTAGAAACATTTTGTTATCATTTTCAAAAGGAGATGAAATTGAAAAATATGAAATTTCTAGTATAAATAAAATATACTCAACTGGTTTGTGGCATATATATTGTCAATATTTGCAGGTTTGAAAATTTTGAGTAGCCTCCAGTATAGGGGAGGTGCTGCCGATTTTTTTTTAAAATAATTGAATTTGATTATGTAATTATTCATCAAATTTGTGTAGATGCATAGAACGAAATCAACAGCACGTCGTGAGCATATGATCGCAGCTAGTTCTTATAGCAGCGAGGATGACGTGTTTTTAAGTGTCGACCAAGAAGAGGCACCTGCGACGACTCACGAAACTACCTCTTCTAGCGCGGTTCCACAGCGCAGAGGCTGTGTGTCTTCATAGCGAGGTCAATTCACCCGTAAGTACGAGGCACATTGGAAAGACGACCTTTCAATGTAAGTTTGTTTTGGTTTTAGTTTTTTTTTACTTATAACATAATTTATGAACAACTAATTAATATTTCATTTATTTTATTTATTTTTAAGTTCACAAACATTGAGGCTGGTCGAATAATAACCTCGACGTTTAAATCATCGATGAAGATTCCATTATTTCAATGGAGTCAGGTTTCCAGACATCCTGATTGGAGACCTTAATCGATGCATGGTTTCGAAGATTTGAGGTTAGTGTTAACTTTAAATTTTATTTATTTTTTATGTTATATTGAAATTATTGATTTATTTTTAATAAATGATTTATACACAGAACATATTCGAGTGGGATAACGCTTATGACAATGTTGCGAAAAGGGTGTGGGACAATCACGCGACAACTAGGTAACATAAAAAATGATACAATATTTTTTTTAAAAAAATTATATTTTAAAATCTAATTTGTTATTAACTCATATAAAATTCATTGATGGAAGTAGGTTGCATGACTTTTGGTATGAAGCGCAAAAAAAAACCAAAAAATACACCAGAGATAACGGTCTATAAAGCTGGAATGACATGGTGGTGTGGAGGGGTTTCAGGCCGCCATACATCCCAGAGGATATATAGGCGTAATATATCCAGCACGTGACGTCTGAGCGATTCACACGATGCTCATAGTTTGGTGCCGACAACCAGAACTCGCAAATTTATGGTTCGATGACCACACATACTGGTGGCTTCGTTTCGTTCATTATATGTGTAAAGTGGATGATAAGATTAATTTTAATGAAATCTATCATTAATTAATTTGTTGTCATTTATAAATATATTTAACTTGCAACATTTTTTTTTATTACAGGCTACGTCTCTTAGACGTGAGCCGAGCCCAACAGAGCTGTTTATAGAGACGCATGTGCGGAGTGAAGACCGCCAAAGGGGGGGTGCAATAGTGCATCGACAACCGCACTTAACACTTTGTGGTATGTTCGTTCAACCATTTTATTTTGTAAGTTATTATTTTCTTGAGTTGAATATGATGATTTCTTTTTTAATTTTCAGGAGACATATAATAGTCGATAAGGGAGAGATACGAGAACGATCATTTGACCCACCTGAATTTGTGGATGAAGACAAGATCATCTGGTGGACCCGATAAAAATCAGGTGTACGGACTCTCTAACACTAAAATCGAGAACATATGAGCGGCTCATAGTGTCTCAACCATTGGGAGCTCCCAATCAATGTTGAGCACTTAGTCTGAGGAGATTGCGGCCTTGAAACAACAGACAACTCATCTCACCGAGCAATATCAGCAATCTCAGCGGATTATGAACAACTCCGCTAGATGGTCATGAACATGAGATCACAGATGGGTGGTACGTGTGTGCCCTCTTGTTGGTTGTATGGTCCCAGGAACGACCAGCCTCTTCCTCCTCTAGCACCGCCATTGTTCTAATTTAAAATAAAATTGTAATGAATATTTGAATTTTATATTATTCAATTTTATTTTTACAATTTTCAATTTTATACAATTTTATTTGTTGAATTATTCCTTTTTTATATATAAAATGTATATTAATTATTCTGTATAATTTTATTTTTTAAAATATTTTTTAATTATCACAGATGAAATTACAGGCGAAATAAATCTGTTGGTATTTTCCAGAGATTCGTAAAATATTTATTGTATATGCCATAATCATCGACATCATTATTCCGTCGGTGATCTACCGATGGGAGTACGAACGAAATCATTTCGTCGGTATATTTCAGAGAGTTTGAAAAAAATTACAGCTTGTGCTACTATCACCGATGGAAATAAACTGACGGAATGATTCCGTCAGCATATTTCCAATGGGAATTTTTTTTTGGCTTGCATATTTCATCTGTAAAACAATCAGTTTTTATTTTTTGTATCGATAGAATTAGTGACAGATCATTGAATTATCGATGAATGTTTTTCTGACGGACGTATTCCATTGGGGAATTAGTCGGTAAAATTTACACCAATGGAATGGTAATCTTACGCTGACAGAAAAATTCCATCAGTAAAATTGTTAAATGTTGTATGTCTCTATGTGGATAATATGCTAATTTTAGGCAACAATAATCACATGATTAAGTCTATTAAGAAAATGTTAACTAACAATTTTGACATGAAAGACTTACGTGTTATACTAGGAATGTAAAATTCTAGAACATCTGATGGATTGGTGGTGTCCAAATCTTATTATATTGAGAGAATTCTTGACAAATTTTCTAAAAGTGATAATAGTACTGTTAAAACACCAATTGATATAAGTATACATATGTCTAGGAATAAAAGTAAGGGAATAAACCAATTGGAACATTCTTGAATAATTAAAAGTCTAATGTATGTTATGAATTGTACAAGGCTTGATAGTGCGTACTCGATTAATAAACTGAGTAGATTTACTAGTAATCCAAGTATGGATCACCAGAAGGCAATAAAAAAGTACTTAAGGCACACCATGGACTATGGGCTACACTATACTAGTTACCCAGCAATACTAAAAGGATATAGTGATGCTAATTAGATACCTAACACTAAAGATTTAAAATCCACAAGTGGATATGTCCTCACAATTTATAGAGCAGTTGTGTCATGGAAATCCTCCATACAAATATGTATAGCTAGATCTATGATAAAATCAGATTTTATTGCTCTCGATAAAGCTAAAAAGAAAGCCCAATGGATTAAAAATTTCTTAGATGATATTCTATACTGGCCAAAACCAGTACCGCCTATTTATGTCCATTGTTATAGTCAGTCAGCAATTGAAAATGCACAAAGTACTATGTATGATGATAAGTCTAGACATATATGTCATAGGCATAATACAATTAAACACTTGCTCTCTAATGAAATTATTTCCATTAACTATGTAAAGTCAGGATAATATTGCAAATTCGTTATCCAAAAGTTTATTAAGAGATCATGTATAATTCAATGAGCTTAAAACCTTTAAAAGATAAAATAGTGTAATGATAGTAATCATACTTAATTTATTGGAGATCTCAAGATTTAGGTTTAAATGAAAAACTAAGTCATATAACATTCTCGGTAATACGAGGAAATTATTATTTCCAGGTTATTCATATGATGAAATAAGTGCTAGTTGTTTTTAAGTGTTTTATATTTTCATATACTCTTCATTTCCTAATATTTAAGTATTTTCTTCTCATTTTAAGTTCTATTTTTCCTCCCAAATCTAAAGTTTATGTTCATTTTGTAGAGAGATATTTTAGTTTTATATTCTTTGGTTCAAACACTACCAAAAAATGTCAAATACAAACGAAAATATTGATGAAAAAAACAATGTTAGTAAATTACACTAACATTTATCGATGAAAAATCTTGTTGATATTTCCGTTGATAATCACCAATGAAAAAACTTTCGTCGGTGAATACCGAAAGAATTATCAGTGGAATTCAAAGAATAAAAAAATTGGGCAAGTATTCTCTTGTTGATTTTATCGGCAAATCTGACGTTTCAATATTGTTAATTTATCATTGTTAATTTCTGTCAAGGGATTTGTCGATAACATTAAAGCTAAAACTAGCACCTCCCTCTTCCCCTTCCTCATTTCTTCTTCTTCTTCTTTTTTTCTCTCTGCTGAAAACATGAACCCCCATGTTGGTAATTTAAATGCCCTAAACTAAGGTGGTGGAGTTGGAATCTTGAGACGCATATTATAAACATCTTAGTTGCATAAGTGAAGAGCAATAAAGCCTTAAGAACAAAGGATTCATCCTTGACAACAATAAAAGTTTATTTACTTTAAAGTTCTTCAACAAGTACCCTTATTTGTTTTTAATTTAAACATATATATTTTTTTATTACTAGTATGCATACTAGAACTTTGAATTAATATCAATTGCAAGTTTGTTTATATGTCTAATATGCATGCTAGAATTCTATTCTTATTTTTATGCTGAAAGCATGTTTGTCATTAGTTGTCATTAATATCAATGTTTTACATGCTTATAGTTTTAAACACATATAAACTCTAGGCTTTTGTTGGACATATTTTATATAGCATATATTTGTGATGATAAACTAAATATATTTGCTCACTATTCTAATAGTACTTTCATATATAGATAGAAGGATACATCATAGAAAATACATATAAATTTGATTTTGTTTATAAATTACTTTTTGTGCCATCAATTTACTTGAATTATGAAAAAAAAATCATAAGAATGTCTTTTTTCTTTCTTTTATACGTGTGTGTAGCTTTTAAAGTGAATTTAGATTTGGATTTGGATTTGTATTCGTATTTTTTTATGATTTTATTGATTAAATACTATTAAATGAATTTGACTTCGTATTTTTTCTTATTAAATTTCATATTTATTATATTTTTGGTTCTCTGGATTTAAGTAAGTTTACTTTCAAATCAATTTTTCATATCTTAAAAATGAATAATATAAAAAGGATGTTAATAGAAAAACTATATATATATTGGGGGGGGGGGGGAATTTGAAGTTTATAAAATATAAATGTATTTTCCATTAGTTTTCCTAATCAAAGTAGACGAAATGACTCTATTGATAAATAGTGAAATAGGTATGGTGATTGATAAAAGAATAAGCCTTAGAAAAGGATTTGATAAGAACCCTCAACTTTAGAAGGTAAATGAAATTAACCCTATAAAAGACTCTTTATTATTAACCCTCAACTCTTGTTCTTCTAGTTTGCCTCGAAATGCCTTAAATAACCCTTGAGAAGTTAGTTTATTCTCTTCATTTGAGCTTTTAAAGATATACCAACCATAGGTATCTTACTATAAAATATCGATAATCATCTTCGAACAAAGCCAACATTTAAATATCATTTTGTTAATGTTATTGTTCATTTCAATTTAACTATCTAATCAAAAATTTATTGTTGTTTTCTCATTTATTTTTTATTTTAATTTTAACATTCATTCTTTCCATTGGTATTTTTATTTTGAATCTTTTTGTGAGATTTATTATTTTATCTA
>Ga0325404_1007329_pt1 | contig 11503 bp, 11 predicted proteins | sample PopdelMetagenome_18_FD_205664 | JGI IMG/M metagenome (GOLD analysis project Ga0325404, IMG submission 205664) | Populus deltoides microbial communities from Bellville, Georgia, United States - Xylem-Control-R1 | ecosystem: Host-associated > Plants > Phyllosphere > Stem > Wood/Secondary xylem... | reverse complement strand
ACGTTCAGATAGAAAGCTATGATAAGACTTTCAGCCTGGTTGTGGGAATCATCATGTTCATTTTAACCTGTTCTTTGTGATAGAATTCATGTGAACTTATTGGCCTAGGTAGCGAAAAGAAAATCTAATGAACAATGGAATTTCTTTTATAACTCCGACAATTATATAAAATATCTATTTAAAAGTACAAAAATATCCTTAAATATTAAGTTCATGTTTTGTCTCTTTCAATATTAAAGATGTAAAGATGTTTTTGCATTGAGCAGTAAAATCTAAAAATTCTAAAATACCCTTATCCAGTAATACACTATTTTTTTTTTTACTCCGTAAATAAATTTGTATTTTTATTATCAAGAAGCTCATGTAAAATAAAAAAAGCCCTGGTCAACATGTTCATGAAGACTTGAGATAAGTTGTCCACCGGTTTGCTTTGTTTGGATTTGAGAGTAAAATAAGATAAATACACAGGCTAAATGTACACGTTCTTCCTGGTACCAGATCAAAGAGATGGATTCAAGAAAAGGTGGCTGAATAGCAGCCTGTCTGTTTTTTTTTTTTTTTTTTAATACTTAAAATTAAAAAGACGTGATTAAGAAAAAAAAATCATGACTCTAACCTATAGGCCCAACCCACTTCTCAGATATTGTGGTCAGCTATACTGAGGCGGGCTTAGACCCTTGGCGGGTTTGGAGTCTGGACCCTTGGCGCGTAGTAAAGAACAGAGAGTAGGTGAGACCGTTTTGAAATGAACTTGTGAAGTATTGGAAGACATGTCCCTTTATTTCTGTTATTTTGTCTCTTTCATTTTAAGACAATAACCAAATATTTCCTTGAAGAACCAACGAACGTGAACATTGTAGATTACTAACTCTTGACATTTATGCCATGTATTTGTAAATCCCTGTTTAGTAGTTGGATGTTAAGACCTCATGGCCTACAACACAACATTCATGGAAGCATCCAACAATTTGATTAAACATATTCCCTTCAAGGGAACATCCTTCGAGACTTCATTTCGATGAGAAATAGATTTGTTTCTTACATTATCATTATCATTTCAATTTCAAATTCAAGGAAAGGGTTGATGAAAAGTAAATTTCGTGTAAACACGTCGATTCGAGCGATTGATCTAAAACTTAATTGGGAAGGGATTTGGCCCACGAACTCCAGGGTGTTAAAGAAAAGCAGCTAGCCTTGTGTTTCTTATGATAACTAGCATGGTGATTACAGGATGTGTAAACTTGCGTTATTATTAAGATGTTTCTGTTTTTTTCCCCTTCTGGTTACAAATAAGAGGCTAGAACACAAGACAACTTGCGGGAGGAGGATAGTATGGAGCATGGGGTTTCAGCTTTACATGTTAGCAAACAAGCTATAAGTCTTGGCATCAAGAACTATTTGTCGAACTGAAGCTACTGCTCCTACAGCTACTAACATTGTTGAGACTACAGCTATCAACGTGTTTCCCCAGAACACTAGACCTTTCTTTGATGGCTTAAAACTGACATTGTATAAGACCATTGGCAAAATGAAATCCAAGAGAATGCATCCGAACGCTCCAAATAGTGCGCCATGATGTCTCCGAAGAAAGGTAGCATGGCAGCGAAAAATGTGGCGATGATAACTGATAATGATCGAAAAATCAACCTTGATATAACACTGCGGATGGAAAAAAGGAACGGAGTTACTCGAACAATAGATAGAGGGACTTAGGCCTTCCAGCCACTCTTAAGCCAGCAGGTTATAGGTCAAAAGACTGACGGGCAAGCTAGCAAGGAAAGTCTCTTTGCCTCTTAGGCAATCCAGCCCATCCACTAGCAGAAAAAAGGCAAGCAAGTTATCATTGATCCATCTTTGGGCCCGCAAACCATTTTTCGAACACTTCGTTTGTTGGCTGCAAGTAAATCTTCAAAAATCTATGTCAGATGGTATAAACAGAATGCAACTCTGCTAAAGGTGGTCGGGAAAAGGACGTACTACTGTGATAGCAGCCAATTGCATAAGAGTGAAGAAGTTGGTTAACAGTAGGCAGAAGTGGCCTGCCATCACCCATAAAATTGGTAAGAATTGTTGGCTGAGCCTGATTACCAGATGCCCAATAACCCGAAATTATGCCAACACTAAAATAGGTACTGACTATGACAGCATAGCATACACACATGCCTTTGAACATCTTGCCCTTGACTGGAGGAGCTATGGTTGCCTGCAAAACGTGGGATGCTGAGCTACGTCAGGTGAAAATGCGATCCTTATGCTAAATAAGCGAGTAAGACTCTCGTCTCCTATCCAATATGGGATAATAATATTATCAGGAGCCATTATAAATTAGCAATGATTTAGGCTCTAACACTAAAATAGAGATATGATTGGATCTAACAAAAAGATTTAGGAACTTTGATTTGATATTTAAATTTTTTAAAGTGGATTTCAAAAACTAGATACAGGCTGCTGTTATCATTACAAGTTAGCAAATAGACTACAAGTGTTTGGCATCAAGTACTATCTGCCTAATTGAAGATATTGCACCTGACACTCCTAATGCTGAAAATATGGTGGCAATCAATGTGGTAATCCCGAACATTAGGCCCAGCTTGGAGGACTTGAAGGTTACATCATACAATACCATTGACAAAATGATGTCCAGGGGTATGCATCCAAATGCTCCAATCACTGCTTCGATGTCACCAAAGAAGGAAACATTGCCGCGAGGGTCGTGGCTATGGCAATGCATAAAGGCGGAGTCAGAAATTTTTTTTTATTCCTGACTATTAATTAAATATATAAATATTTTTAAAAATTATTTATTAATTTATATACATGAATTTTTAAAGTTAACAATAAGACTTTAATTTAAATATACTATCTAAAATATTAAAAAATAAATTTAAAAGTACATAAAATTAAAGCGAAAATAAAAATAAATTCATTATTAAAGTTACATTCTTCGATATTTTGTGGAATATAATTCATCTATAATCGAATCTGAATCGATATTCTAACAACCCCTTAACCGGAATAAAATAACAATCTCATATCAACTGGAAAATAAAGTAATTAAATTTTTTCTCTCTTTCAATTTCTCCTTCCTTCACTTGATTCTTCCCTAGATTAGTGTTTTAAGGTTATTCTGTCACTTTTCTTATTATTATTTTTGGATTTTTTTTATGTTTTTCCCTTGTTTTTTTCTGTTTCTCTCTTGCCTTTTCTTTTCTTTCTTTTTCTATTCTGTTTTTGTCCAGTCGGCGTAAATTTTCAGAAATTTTTTATAACTTAATTAAAAATTATGAAATTTTTTACATAAAACTAATCAAAAAATATTAATAAAATCTTTACCTGGACTAAAATCCATCCCAGCATTTGTCATGCCTCCGCCTATGGCAATGGATAATGATCGGAAAACCAAGGTGTAGAACATTACGAATAGAAAATTCTCCACGTTTTGGATCTGCAAACTTGCGCTCCAGCACATCATTTGTGGGTTGTAAGTTAACCTGCATATAAATTTTCAGTCTAGTAAAATATGATGCGTAATGGAGAATCCTGCTATGGGTGGTGATGACTGATAACATGTTAACTCCTGAACGATGGACTTGTGTTAGTGTTGAAACCACTGGACAAAATCTGAACCTAGTGATGAGCAATCATACGACACAGAGAGCTGTGAGTTGCAAGAGGGCAAACACATTGGTCATCAAGAGAACCCAAGTGGGCAAAAGAGGCTTCCCATCAACCATAAAGTTAACCAGAACTGTTGCCTGGGCTTTATTGCAAAATTCCCAGTACTCAGATACCGCAACGCTGAAGAAAGTTGTGATTACAACAGCATAACTCACACATAGTCCCTTAAACATTTTCCCCTTGAGCTGGAGGAGCTACAGTTGCCTTCAAATAGAGTATATTTTTGGCAGTTTATTCCTTAATGCATAGTTCCGTCTGGCCTGGAAAGAAAGTAAATGAACTGCCAACGCAGGAAACAACCACCGCAAAATCAATGAGGAGAATAATCATCATCTAGTTTTGCAGAGCAAACTATGTTAAAAAATGTCCTCTGATACAAAACCATGCATCCATGGTTATGAAGAGAGATATTTGAAGCTTAGCAAAAAGTTGAAACTGACCTTGAGGCTCTGTCCTCCAAGAAGAGTTAAGGCAACAACTGCACCATAGCATAAACCAAATTGAATTGGACCTACAAAATATCTGCCCCATCCTGGTCCTATATCAAATTAGAGCATTAAATCATCAATAACAGTTCTTAATTTTGTGAATTTTTTTCCTTGAAGTGACACTGTAATATTCAGAGCCATGCATGATGCATACTTAGCAGATGTTCCTCACCTAGTATATCCCTGGCCATATCTCGGAACCTAAGTTGACGCTGTCCAATGTCAGCATAATGCTCCAAAACCAGTGACAGAAGGTTATCGGAGTAGAATGTAACGACGGCGGCACAAGTAAACATAGTATCCCCCAAACCAGCCTGTTAAGGCCAGAGCAAAGGTAAGACTCAGACGTGCTGGAGCTACGTTTGTTGTTGTCATGTGGTATCTACAATGCAATCATGACCCTGCCACCAGGTATAAACTTTGGATATTAATCATTTGCATATACCGAAAACCCTAAAGCAGTTGCCAATAAAGAACTGATAGTCTAACTAAGAGCATGACAAGTATTGACAGCATAAACTGGAAACATGATGAACAATGAATTATGGTGTTTTCAAACACCACAGAAAGGTAAAATCAAAAGAGAACTGACAACTGACAAATATAACATTATGTACTAACTGAACTCTAGATTTGAGCTCAAACAAAGCTCCAGCTTCAAGCTTCTTTGGAGAATCAAAATCACCTTGTTCCTGGTCACTTGAAGACACGTCCATGGAATCTCAAGACCCATCTCTCTCTCTTGCTATCTTGAATTTTTGTTAAGAGTTCAACACAGCACACTTAAAAGAGATACCAATATAAGTATATAGCTATAGAAAATGTTGAAGGAGTATGATAATAATTATTTTTTAAAATAATTTTTGTTTAGAAATATATTAAAATAATATTTTTTAAAAAATTATTTTTAATAAAGAATATTAAAATAATATGAAAACACAAAAAAAATTAAAATAAAAGTAAAAAAATTCATATTTTTCATTAATATTTTTAAATCACAAAAATAAAAAAGTTAAAGACACAAGAAAGAATAAACTTACGCAACAATCAAGAAAGACCATTTGATGCACAGTTCATCTAAATTGTGGATGTGTTTACATAACAGATAGACAAAGCAAAGTGCAAGAAGAAATCTTGCAGTAACTTTTGATCTGTGCACATTTTACTAGGACTAGATCGGTTTTTCAGCATCAGCCAAGGTTGAAAAGGCCTTAAATTAAGCTCAGCAGATATTATTATTGTTATTATTTAATTATTTTCAGTCGTATTTTTAGATTTTTTTTCTTATATAACTTAGATCCATTTTCACTATTATATAAACATATAGCGGGGTAAATTTTACTCCACAATTTAGAGCTATAATTTTATTTTAGAACTTTTGACAAATATTTTCCACTGTATGCTGTGGCAGCAGTTTCAAGATTCTCATGGGATAGTAACTAAAGTAGTCAACGACTGACTTCGATCGAGATCATAAGAGGAGTTTGAAGTTTGAACCATAGGATGGGTAAGGGTTGCATAAAAACTTGGCTTGATAAGGCCCAATTAGTTTTCTCAATGGGTTAGCCCTTCAAGGTATTTAGTAATTTACTATTTCACCCATACTCTTCTTCTAAAATATCAAAACCAGACATCGCCGCACAATAAACCCCAAGATAAACCTGCCGTCTTGTGTTCATAGAAAGCAGCTTCACATAGCAGCCGCTCTCTCTATCTCTCTGTTAATATACATACACAGCATAATAATTTCGAAGCATAAATAAATAAACTTATTGATAAATTGGAAAAATGGCAAAAGGTGATGATGCTGTGGCGAAAAAGAAGAACAAAGAAAGAAGAAAGAAGATGCAAAAAGAGGGTTCAAGTGTGTCAGCTCGTGTTGCTTCCATTATAGCTGCCAAAAAGCGCCGTTTATCTGGAAAACGCCGGATGTGCCAGGTAAGTTAAAGAAGAGAACTTGTTCATTTTTTTTGAAGGATAGTTGGTTATTGGTGATTAGTCTTCGGAACTAAAGTTGAGTTTTTTTTTATGTTTTGAATGGTTTAGAATGAGAAAGATGAGAAATTGTGAAGTGGATTATGCTTGTTTTTGTTGGTTTTGGTGGTTTCTGTTGTTTTTCTCTCCCGGAGATATATGAATTAGACCCAGAATCAGGAATTGTTAGGAGTTTTTTTTTTGTTTTTTTGATTGATTGATATGTGCGTTATGTAGCATTGACAAGCACATGCAGTTACTATTGTTGTTTGATTGAGATATCAAATGTTGTGCTTATGAAAACTTAGACTTGTTTTCGAGCAAAATCTAAGCTTGTTGGGTGTTTTGGGAAATAAAATTATGGGTTATAATATTATATTGATTAGTGTGTGTAACTGATCATGTATTACAATGATGGACAGGGAATGTGTTTTAGCCTTCCGACACTAGATGATCCATTCAATGACAGGAATGGTAAACTGGAGTTCCAAAAAAAGGAAACGAAAAAGAAGCCTTCGGCCCAAAAGAATGAGAAGGCATTTGTCAAGGGAAAGATGAAGGGTATAGAAAATGATAAGGCTATGAGTATGGGCTCAGAGATTAGAAAGTCACTTATTTCTAATAACAATTTAGGGATCGACCAGGAAAAAGCAAAAGTGCAGATGAATGGAAAAGTCGGACGTGGACGTCAAAGACAGGCCCGGGAGAACATGGATTGCCCATCAAAATTTCTTATGTATAGCTTGAATGAAATAGAGAAAGCCTTGCGACATGAGGGAACCTATAATGATGATGAGGACGAGTCATTGTTTGTTAGCCCTTGGGGAGTTGAGTTTTTGAAATGTTATTCGACTGGAAAAGATATATTGGAGACAAGTGGATCTTCATGCACTACTGAGCAAATTGCATGGGTAGTTTCCATGGCTGCCGATATTATTGTAAGAAGGGAGGAAGAAGATTTATCAGTACCTAGTCCATCTTTTCTATTTCTTGTACCATCCCAAGAAGAAGCTGTCAAGGTTTGTTATCTCTTCTTATCACATTGTTCAAAATGAGTTTTGCATTGTTTGTACTGTTATTTGGCAAGAAAACTCAAAAACATTCTCGTGTTTTGAAATGTGAATCAGTAGTCAATTGTTTAGGAGTTCTGGTTTACTGTTCAGAAACGAAAATAAATATCATTTTAGATGTCTAGGGATAGATGTCTAGGGATGCACAGGGTTTCATCAAATCATTAATTTGGTGCCTGGTTTTTCCCTCTTAAAATTATACCAGGTACGTATGGTGTGCAAACCTCTGAAAGCTCTTGGCATACATACAGTGAGCGTACATCCTGGTTCCTCCATAGATCACCAGATACATGGGTAAAGAAAAACTCTCTCTCTCTCTCTCTCATGCGTGTGCATGAAAGCTCTTGTAAATGTAAAATTTAAAATCACTGCTTTTCTGTTCTCACTCAAAGTTTTTGCCTCTTGTATAGTTTGGCGAGTTGTGAACCTGAATTTCTTGTGTCCACACCTGATAGACTTTTGGAGCTTGTTTCCCTGAAGGCTATTGATATATCAGGGGTCTCCTTTTTGGTAATGTTTTAACCTTTCATGTAATCGGATCTGGTGTTCCCAGATTATCCTCACACTTTCCCATCTCTAGCTATTATTGTTTTAGGTATTCTGTAAAAGAATTACAGATTAAAACATCTCATTTTTTACACACATTATAATATCAATTTTCATTTTTTTTTCAGTTGTACCTTTCAATGCCCTCTTGAAAGCCTGTGCTGCATTGTATTGCTATACTATTTTATTTGATTGGCTTGAGGTGTCTGAGAAGTTGTTTGCTGGCGGTCATCTATATAGTAGTTGCGAGGCATTTTCTTGTTTCACCTTATTTTCATCAACTTTGAACCTGGATAGTCAGGATTCACAAAATACAATAGCATAGCAGTCTTGTATGGACTATGGAATATGGTGGCCCTCTGCATATCTAGTGTGTTGGGTGGATACTTTGTGAAGCATGTTCTGCCTTTTGAACTGTTATTATGATCAGCTCTTCAGAATATGATGCTTTTTTCTATCCTCTATGCTCTAGTAAATCTCTCAAAAAAAGATGTTTTGAGATCTATCCTGTATTCCTGATTTTTTTCTTTTGTAATTGGATAGGTTGTTGATGGAGTGGAATCTCTTTATAATGGTGGTTGCCTTAACGCGCTTAAATCCATTAGGCAATCTATTTCTGGAAGTCTTCGTACTGTGGTTTTCAACAATTTCTTTAGTGGTGCATGTGTTCCGGTTCTACAGAATCTTCTCCTGGGATCAATTTGTAGATTATCGATTGATCAATCTATCCCCAGTCAAAGTGCATGCATTGTTCAGACAATAAATCTGTGCACTTCCGAGGAAGAAAGACTTCTAAAGGTATGCACGTCTCAATATCTAGATAACTTCTTTCTACTTGTAAAATTTCGAAATGCAAATTATTACACCTGCAACCAGATTCTCACTTAATATGCTTCAAAAATCATTTCCATGAGTTGTAGCATTTCCAAGATTTCTAGTTGTCACTACTCCAACACCAGTACACTGTGCTATAGTCCGTACTGTATAAGATGTAGTGAATTAATATGGTGTTATAATGTATTTTTGTTCATTTAACTATGTATTCTCCCGCTTGATGGGTTTTGCTGTCAGTTTCCTTGATACTCATGGCTTTTTTTTACAGAGTATACAAGTTTTGAATGATGCTTGTGACAGCCAACTCTGCTCCCAAGCTTTAAAGGTGCTATATGTAGTTGGAAATGATAACAGCTCTTTCAAATTAGTCAAGATGCTTGAAATCAATGGTTATACTGTTTCTGTGGAATCAAATCGCAGTATTTCAAATGATGATAACAGGTCAGCAGTTTATGTATTTCTACTGACTATTCGTTTCTCCAGTAATGTTGTTTCCGCAAGCCTTTTCATTTCATGTTGTTTTTCTCATCTTTAACTGAAAATGTTGGTGCTGACACATTTCTTATTTTGAGATGCTAGCAGCAATTAGGATGTCTGGGGATAGAAGGTAAACAAAAGTTTGAATGGTACTACAGGATAGGAATGTTGGAAAATCAGGCTGTTATAGCATAATGACAATGATGAAACATGTTATAGATACCATTTTATAAAACCAAGTTGATCTGGACACTACATTCTTGGTAATAGACTTAAACTTAAAATTTGGGCTGTGGAACAGAAATGGGCTGGTAGAGTTATCCTGCGTGTTGCTACTTTTAAGTTTGTCTCTCAGCACAAAGTACTTATAGTCTCTGGCTCGTTTAACTCATTTTTGTTTGCTTTCTTCAGCCTGGATACGAATATCAGAATGAAACCTGTGGTCTCTGTGATCAATGTGGAGCGCATTTCTACCACCAATTTAGCTTTCTATGAAACTGTAATCTTACCCAACTTCGTGCCATCAATTGATAATTATGTTCAAATCCTCACGAGAATGGCCAGGCACAGTATCAAAGGCAACTTCCATAGCTTTTTGACCAAAGAAGATGCACTGATAGCTAGACCACTTATGGGAATTCTGGAGCAATGTGGGCAGGCGGTGCCTGAGGCCTTAAGAAACTTGCATCTCACATCATCCGTGCCAGAATCATGAAGCTTGGATTTTCACTCATCATTACATCATTCTCAAGATTCTAGAATGCCTTTGCCAGAAGCATACGGTGCAACATCAGTACCATGTTTCTATTACTCGATGGCAATATGCCTGGTTCTACAATGTGCAACATTCTCACACATTGGGTGTAGCAAGCCACAATGGCTGTGTTGGTGAAAATTTGTGAACATGTTTTAGTTTCTTTTGAGCTGGCTCAGTCTCTTGGTGGTTACCTAACAGAATGATGTCCCAATCTTTGCTCCTGAATATGTACTCCCGATCATTTTTCACACTCAGTATTTTTTATTTGCGCTCTCCTCGTCCAACATTATTTTGGTGTACTAATCATGCTTTTGCCAGATTTCAAGTGTAAATTATTAATGGTAGGTTTGGAATTCGTTAGGTTTTTTTCCAGCTATAAACAGTTAAACACTAACCAGAGTTTTTGTTGCAATTGTGGAACAGTCATTCTAGGTCAAGTCAGTCAATAACTGGCCCTTGTCACCCAGTCACTAGTCATGTAAAACACAAGCAATTTTTATGACATTTCAAGATGACATGGATAACTTGTAAGTTGTAACACGTCCACATAAATTCTCTCATACAGAAGGGCAGAAAGCAGATGCAAATGCTTTGACCTATTATCTTCATTTTAACGTTTGTTGGCCTGTGCCTAGGCAGGAGGATCGCTTCTTACCTGTCTTTTCTTTAAAGTTGCCAGCCATAGGCCTGCCTACGCAGTTCCCCAGTGGCCCTTCTATTAAGGAAATTTCCTAGTTATACTACATATCTTTTTGCCCTAATACTGTTCTGTTCTATTCTATTCTATAGAGTGTTATGTTTGACCGCATGCAAGGTATGCAATTCGATAGTTTTATCATTAAAAAAAAGAGATTAAAGAAAAAAAAAGTAAGATTTTGGTTGTTATTGACTTGAATTCCTTGTTTCGTTATTTGTTGGTTGGTAAAAATGTGCACAAGTAAGCTAATTATATATTAGGTAAGAGATGTCGTGTCCACATTGCACTTGTATCAAAATTTATAAAATTATCGAGTGAGGCTAATCAATAAGCCAGTAACCTAACTCGAACTTAGGACGATAAATTATTTGTTTCATTATGAATAGCTTAAAGAGGAAAAAAAAAGCATGACGTGTGCACCAAATTCGGATCATTGGGCGTGGTTTTTTTATTTACTAACTTGGAAAAAGACTAGTTCTTCATTTGTGCCCTGTTTTTGACGAGGTTGAATTTCATCTAATTTAGGTTTAATAATTAAAAATATTATCAGAGAACAAGAAGGCTGGTAATTAAATAGTATCAACTTTGTGGTTAATTCACATACTTTAATAATGAGATGAGAAGAATAGTAAATATATAAATAAAATAAAATAAAAAAAGGAATTAACGGTTTGCGAAGGAACAAACAAGTGATTTTATTTATTTATTTATTTCCGGGAAAGAAATGATGAATAGACCTCGAGCCAGGGGGGCTTAACTTTCCCTGTTGTCTTCGCCTTGTGTAGCCCAAGCATTTGGACCAGACTGTTGATGGTATGGTATCTTCTAGGGAGAGGGTAGTTGGTGGGCAATGGCAGTGGGGTATAGTTAGAAACAAATAGTAACACATTAAAAATGATGTTTTATCAACCTCAATAAAAATAAATAAAATATTGAATCACTTTCTAAATCCCTCTCCCATTTCATTCTCATCTTTTTTTTT
>Ga0325404_1007319_pt1 | contig 11515 bp, 3 predicted proteins | sample PopdelMetagenome_18_FD_205664 | JGI IMG/M metagenome (GOLD analysis project Ga0325404, IMG submission 205664) | Populus deltoides microbial communities from Bellville, Georgia, United States - Xylem-Control-R1 | ecosystem: Host-associated > Plants > Phyllosphere > Stem > Wood/Secondary xylem... | reverse complement strand
TGGGAAGAGTAAGGCAATCACCAAGAATTCAACAAATGAGGATCTAAGCTAATTCTAATAAGACATGATGCCTCCAATAAGTACAGAATAATAACAGTCACAGCAATCCAACAAGAAATCAAAACATACAGTTAAAAATTCTTGGATTGCCAAGTTATTATGAACACTTCCACCCTGACCTTGTTAAGGAGTTATACATGACATGCACTGAAGGTTGCTGTTCATCATATGCCATCCTTTTTCTCTTAACGCCTGATATATCTGGCATATTGGATTGAGGGAATGCATGACAGAAAGGGGAGGAAATCAGAATAAACTTCAACTAAAAAGGTGATTGTCATGGATATAGCATTCCTCAAATTGAGATTGACTTATTAAAGTTGTTTGATGCATTTATTTCTGAATAAGAAGCTTTTTTGGAATTATGATCTAAATCTAATGGGTTCATCTAGAGTTGAGTAGGAGAATTTACAACAAATAATTAAGTTATCAGAGGTTAAGAAAGGATACGACTGCCATCCACCTTGCCTTGTTGGACAAGACTTTTATTTTGTGTATCAAGGAAACAGTCCTCAACGTTCCCTATCATGCTGGAAATATCTGGCTTCTTGGAAACTATAACAGCATCAACCACATCAAAATTCACTTGTCTGACAGGAGAAACAACCAAATCCATGCCAACCTCTGTTTCCACTGCAAACTGGACACCTTTAGATCCAATATCACGTTCCTCAAGCACCAAATTACTCTGATCTGTTGCAGCTTCTTCAGTTCCAGTATCACCTACATTAAGCCCTGAACACCCTGGATTGACTATACCTTCTTCATTTCCAACCACACCTTCACAGAGCCCCAAACCCTCCTCATCATCCTTACTTTCTTTACCATCATTACTACATGGTTGAGAGCGAGATTCACTTGGCCCAAAATCAGACTTGGAAAGCTCATCATTCTCATTTTTATATCCAAAATCAATAGAACCAGGGAGCCCAATCATATCATCTGTTTCCATACTCAAATTTAAAAGGAGCTTCCCTTCTAGCAAGTCCACTAACCAAGCCTCCTCGACTACCCTGCATATGAAAAACCCTAGTTACTTAAAAAGAAAACCAATATTTACCACCTTAATTAAAAAAAAAATCAGTCTTTTAAGTTTCTAACTTAAAAAAAGAGAGAATAAAACTCTAATTGAGTGTTCATAGAAGCACCTTTTCATATCAAATGCTTATGTTAATAACTATCATATTGTATTTACACTACATAAAATAACAATTTCATCTATAAAATAATCATCAAAACCAGATGATTAGGAAAAGAAAAAACGATTTAAACCACCAAAAATAGCTCATCCCAACTAATCTAACTAATAACAATAATGATAATCTAAATTCACACATCAAAAAAAGGATTCTTGATTAAAGCAACTAAAGAAAATAAAATTAGGCGCTTAAAAAAATTACTAGCAATTATCAATCAGCAAATTTCTAATCTCTTAGAGAAAAAAAAAACAACAGCAACACTCTAATTAACAAAATAACTAATGCAAAACAAACCACAAAACAACAAATGCAAATTAATCACCTTTAAAAGAAGTTAGCGAGGCAATTTAAAACGGAAGGAAAAATAGACCAAAAAGGAGAGATAGTGAGTAATTGTTGTTTTCTTTTTTACTTACCTGAATTTTCTCAGGAACCAAACAGGAAACGAAGAGAGAGAGAAGGTTCTGGAAGTGAGACTTGGTTTAGTGACACACGAGCGAATAACCAGCAGAAGAAGGCAGAAGCTGGAGCGAACAGAATTTTGGATCTGTTTTTCGATTTTCGGTTTCTACGAAATGAGCCGCCTTTTTTTTTTATTTTCCTTTCCTTAACTAATTATTGGACACGGAGAGAGACAATGCTGTGGTACGTCAAGGTGTATGATACACTCCTTCCCCTCGTTCGATGGAGAAGATACGTGTTGCTGCCGCGGGGTAAGCTTATAAAATTTGTTTTGATATTTTGATTCATTTTAAAAATTTAGGTGAATTAAATAAAAAAAATTTTAAATTTATTTTTTAATATTTAATATCATGTGTGATTTTACTTTTAATTTAAAATAAATTTATGAATATATTTGATTTTGATAAATAAAAAACCTAAAATACACTTAATTTTTTATATCACATGAAAATCTCATTAGAATGGTTGAAAATGGGAAGAAGGCAATAATTGATATTGAAATGGTGATCAAGAAATCTATATTCATAGGATTTGTAATTTTAGTTAATGAATTCATAATATTGATTAAAAAACCACATTATTCCATGTTTGATAGTTAATCTTTTTCATTTCATATTGTTGCAATTTTGAATATTAGTTTTTATTAATTGAAATATAATTATAAAATTACATAGAAAAATTATAAGATCAAATAATTAATATTTAATTTTTATTTCTCCAGGTCTAACTTGCCAAAAAGTATTACAACTCTTTATAGAGAAACAACTAGAAAACCTTATTAATATCAAATAGAAAAATAAAAATAAGAAACTATTTTCTTCAAATAGAAAAACTAGAAAAGCATAATATTATTTAATAGGAAAATAAAATAAAAAATAAATCTCCTAAACTAAAAAGGAAGAAATAAAAATAATTAAATAAAATAATTATTTTTTCCAAAAACCTCTCTATCAATCTTTCTAGAACTCGTTCTCAATGGTCTCTTTAGCCAGAAACCTATGGCAAAAACTAATGATAGGTTGATCCATTATAGATACTTAACTATAATGAGAAACCATATTAATATTGAAATAAGAAAAAAAATAGAAAAGAGTATTTTATTTAAATAGAAAAAATAGAAAAGCATTTAAAAATAAAATTCCCTGACTAAAATAAAATAATTTACGAGTCACATTTCTAGTATTGAACGGTACGAGGATGTATATATGATAAGGTGATGAAATATTATTATTTAAAATGATAACAGTGGATATGTTTATTATATAAAATGTTTTTTTTAATAAATGTAATTAATGAGATTCAAACAATTATCAAAATATCTAGTATATGGAAAATAAATAGTATATGAGAAATAATAGGAGTTTCTTTATTTAATTTTTGACTTATGTTTATTGAGATTATTCGAAATATTACATAAATTATGAGAAATCTTATGTAGTTTATTGAAGACTCATTTGTTTATGTATTGTGTTCATATAATGCACGAGAGGACAAAAGATACAATGACAAGATATATTTAACCTAACTTCTCCTGCATCACATAACTATCAGTGTGGTTACGGGTACTTTTCAAATAATTTTTCGTGCCAAAATGCATGCCAATGATATTTTTTTATTTTTTAAAAATTATTTTTGACATCAGCACATAAAAACGATTTAAAACATACAAATCATATTCAATTTTAATAATAAAAAAAAAATTTCAAAATTTTTAAAAATACCTTCGCAACCGCGTTCCCAAACATAGTCTATCTCTATTTTCTGCTGCAGTATTCGAAATCTGCGAATGCAAAACAATAGACGCATGTCCGTGAGCTCAAGATGTACGCAGAATGGGCTAATCCCAACTGCATACGTTAGAAAAGAAGGAAAGAAAGCTTGGAATGTGTTTCAAATCAAAGAAAGTCGAAAATTTAACATTTAAATGCGTCTCTGCTACTAAAGTTAGAAAGTAACTTTGGCGAGGAAGTTGTAACGTGTGAAGCATTTCTGAGAGCTGCGAAATACTATCAGTGTAAACACTGTGAAGAAATGTTGCTCTAAAGCTGTAAAATGGTACTGTAGTAAGCCTTACATATAGACTAGCCTCACATCGATCAACCACAGGATTTGAACTAAAAGAACAATCTTTAAATTCATTTTCCACAACCTCGACTGTATCCATACCGAAAAAGCACAGCTCCAGCAATCCAGTGTAGCTTCCCATTCATCTTATAAGCAAATATACAGTCCTCGGTTCTTAATATTGATAAATACAGACGAGCTCAGTGTACTCGCTGCAAGACCTATGATAACGGGTGCACTAGCTTGAACTTTTCAGGGCCAAAGAAAACCTGTACTGCTGGCGGAGCACTGCTAACATGATTAAAGTTAATTTTCAGGATTCTGTTCTCTGCAACCAAAAATATATAGTTGCCAATAAAACTCACAAATCAATAGGCATAGAACATTTTATGTCTATCAAACAATGATCATAGACAGAAACAAGGGTACTACGTACAACCATATATAGTTTGATCAATGATATAGAAACATGCCCTTCAAATGTAAATACCGAAGTGATAAAACCAGGCCGACCCATGACCCTGCGTACAACTATATATAGATTCTCATATATAGTTTGATCAATGATATAGAAACATGCCCTTCAAATTTAAATGCTGAATTTTTTAAAACACTACCACTGGAATAAATTGTGTTATGGATTGAGCTGCTGCCAAGGCCGTTAGATGCAGCTGGGAGGACTAAAAACAATAAGTATCTACAATTGCTGTTTGGGAGCTGCTGGGATTCAATAACGTGGGATTGATTCAACAATAACAAATGAAACTGCTACTTATTTGCTGTTACTGCTCGTGATTTGAGGGCTGCAGAATTTAAAACTGAAAAAACTTTGCTGTTACTTCAAGAAGCTGCTGCTAGCGTGTAAGATATTGTTTTGAACTTATGATGAGTTGTTTTGAAGCTGCTGCTGGGAGCATGTTCTAAACTGCAGTTACGTGCTGCTTCAACTGGACAGAAGCTGAGTCTGCTACAAGCTGCTCTGAACAGCTGTTGGAACATATATAACGGCTGCTATCTCTTGGGTTTTTTGTTTTGTTGCTGCTATCTCTAGGAACGTAACAGCTGTTACTTGGTGTTATGCTGTAGAACGCTGTTGCTGTCAGCTGGTACAAGATACTGCTACGGAAAAAGAAACTACGTCCTGATAGTTCGTAATATTCGCTGCTGCGACGATAATTTGCTGCTGCTGCTGAGATCTTCGTCGAAGAGATGTATTTTTCTGCTGCGTATATGCTCTCTGATTTTTCCTAAGCTCTGATAGTATTTTGAAGCTCCCTTCTCTTATTTATATATTTATTACTCTTAAAATTATTGAATACATATAGAGATTACATTTCTAATTATTAAAATCTAATAAGAATTCTAACTAACTAGTAAAATAAAAAAAATTATTAACTAATCTGACACGAATTCTTTTTGAATTTTATTTAACATTCATAAAAAATGCGAGTTCTTCCATCCTCTTCAATAACAGGCTTTGAAAGCCTTAAATCGGGTTCTTATTAATGGCCTATGACTTGAAATAAAGGATTTCATTTGAAACTACTTTCTACTGCCCGAAGAGACATGTTCAATGAGTATTGCACTAATTGAAAATAAAATAAAAAATAATAGTGAGAGTCTTTATAAATTATGAAATCACTTTCTTCTCCATGTCATTTGACAAAATTAAAGGACAAAACCCCACTCAAACAAGGGCTGTGCAGTTTACCATGCTTCAAATTTTTTTAACCTGTCCCATTTTTTCTAGGCAACCAAACAGCAACAGTACAGACAAATAGAAAATAATAGTTTGAACATGGTTTTGAGAGATAAAAGAGAAACTGAAGCTTTAAAGTTCTATGTAAAAAAGTTAAGATGATATGGTATTAGAGCTTCAGAGAGTGTTTATTTTTGTGATTCAATATAATTTTCAAACTGATTTTTACATGAAAAAGCATGAAATTAAGCATTTTGTTTGGCATAATTAAACTTCATATAATAATTCTCATGGGAGATTACAAATAAGAGGACTGCATAATGACCGAAATTAAAACCTCAAAAGATACCATGAAATTAACTCACTAAGAACTTCATTTATTTTCCTCACATAAATAGTACGTTCCCATATCAAAATAACATTTTACATATTGATAAAGACACTATGTGCCGTCCATACTTCACAACATTGCTTGCTTCTTCTAATCCGCTGGAGAACTTTGCCAATTTTTCTCACATAAATAGTTCTGATCATTTTACATATTGATAAAGATAGTAGTATAGCTCTCCATACTTTTAAGCAGTACTCAACTTTGCTTGCTTCTAATCTTAATGGCGCCCACAATTACGCTTGTAAGGATTTGGGCAACGTCCGTACACTGGTGGCATTGGTGTCGTGGTGTAAGTTGGGGGTTTGCCGGGGTCAAGAGCTCCTCGGGATGCGTCTGCAAGATTCACGCATGTTATAGCAAATTCATGTTGACATAATCTGATATTATATCAGAATCATTTTTTTATATATAAGATAGCCCACAAAAGATTAATTAAATAATATATAACATGAAATGCTTATCTTAAGTTAATTAACACTGCAATACACAAAGAGACTACACGCGCACACACACAAAATGAACTGCTTTTCTTAAGTTAATGTTGGAAATAAAATCTCACCTCGCCCGGCCAATTCTCGAGCAGTGCAAGTGGATAGGGGAGAGAAGACGATGGTAGCTACGAGAAAGCATGCGATAAGAAAGGCCTTCATCTTGGAAATATATGTGACTAACATGGTTATGCTCTCCTCCTATCCACCGCTCTTATTTATAGCCACCATGATTTTTAGCAGCATTCGAAGGGAACTATTCTTGAAATTAAGTCCACACGAGCCCAAGATAATTAATGAACGTATCAATACTTCGCACTATTGAATAAGCCAACTTTGAAAAGTAAGAGTGCATTCTATCCACATATGATGGAAGATAATAATATGCTTTAATAACGCTGAAGACTAGCTGTTGACTCACGGTGACAGGCTCCACCTTCAGAGGTTTCCAAGCAAAACGTAGTTCATAAGTACAAAATTGAGGTATCATTTTCTAAGGTATAAAGCTTCGAAAATTATAAAGCTTTGAAAATTAAGAATTAGGTTTACATCAAGATATTTAATCTTAAAATATAAAAAAATTATTTTATTATATTTGCTAAATTTATTTATTAAGATAATTTTTTATTAAATAAAATAATAATAGAAATGAAAACACAAATTAAATTTATTGAATAGAATAAAAAGGAAAAAAAATACGATGCGCGGTTGCACATATTATAAATATAATCTGAAAAATAAAAAAATTAGAGAAAAAACAAAATAAATCATTCATTTAAAAAAATTAAGAAATAATAATTTACCAAAAAAAAAAAAAACAAAGGCCAAGCTTTGTTGGGTTCGGACGCCTTGCCCATTTTGTTAGGTTCCCCAAGTGAGCCTGCACTGGCAAGCCCCCCGTGATTGGACTTTTATTTCTTTTATAGCATGTCCTTCGTCGTCCTACTTTTTTTTAAAAATAAAAATCAGATAACAAGTCATTTGATTTGCTTATATTTCGGCCACACAATGACTGGAAAATCAGGATTTAACTTTTTTTTAATCTAAAAATTTATTTTGAAATTATTTATTTAAAATATCTACAAAATATCTTAGAAACTGTGATATATAAATCTATCATTGACTTTAAAAAAACGTTCTAAAAATCAAAATTAATATAAAACAAAAAATCAATTTGAATTTATATATATTTTTTCATGAACTATAAAGGTAAAAAAACCACTTAATTGAAAAGATTTTACACAATTAGGACTACATCTCAAAAAAAAAAAAAAATTAAGAATCAAATTGAAAGAAAAAAACTAAAGATTTTACACAGTTAATCCGTAATAATATACGAATACACAGTAAAAAAAAATCACACATTTTAGTTTTATACTTAATATTACCAGCCACGTTAATTTTAGCCTCCTTAGTACCATTGTAGACTTGGAGACGACGTTACTCCATAAATATCGCCTAGCTGGATCCTTAGATACTCAACTTGCTTCCATGCACGTTGACTCCAAGTCAACACAAAAGAAGTATCTATACTCCAAGTCACATATAGACAAAAGGCATCTTCGTGGACTCCAAGTCAAAGATAGTGTTTTTATGGGTCGTTTTTATATATTAAGATTATACATATTATTTTTAAAAATATTTTTTTATTTAGATATATATAAAAATAATATTTTTATTTTAAATTTTTAAAAATTATTTTCCATATCTACACATCTCAACAATCTAAAAATAAAAAAAAATTAATTTCAAGCAATATTTTTCACAAAAAATCACAAAATACTATTTTTTTAAAAAAAGAATAAACAGCCCCGGAAGGCATCTTCTTGTAAACATCTTCCGTTCATGTCATGTCGCACTCAACATGATTAAAGAAGAAAGTATGTTAGATGAGATTACTACGTACATAATTACCCTCAACCATAATAATCCTAAATTACACTTCTCATTCTTACACTGATATAAGACACCTTGGATGAAAATTATTTATAACTTTCAATATTTTCATGAGAATAACCCTACTGAAATAAAAGTTAAATGGTGTTGGGAAATTCGGTAGATCAAGAGACCTTTTATTATAAATTATAACAGTAATTTCACTTTTAATTTCTCATATTTTTACGAAACGTTTCTTTGGCCTTCTTCCACAAGGGTATTTAGATTTTTTTAATTTTCAAGTACACTCATATAACGCATTTAGCCTCATAAAAGACAAAAAAGAAGCCTTGCATTTAGGGGTATTTTGGTATTTTTATGTGGGTATTTTGTGTAATTAAGAGGATCACAAGGGCATTTTAGTATTTTCAAGATGTACTTGTTATTTTTTAATCAAAAAGTTGCGGGTTAGTGTTCCTCACGCCCTAGCAAGTGGGCAGTGCCCGCGCCATTAAGGAGACGCTTATGATGCTTCTCAGTGATCAAATCTGGCCAACCATCATCTAATTGGAAGCATAGTCGAGCCCTCTTTCAAATGGTATAGCGCGTGTAGCCAGATAATAATTGGATTGCCCCCCAGTGATTGATTGTTTGCGTTCTTTCTTTCTTTCTTTTCTCTCTCCTGACAACTAAAGTGCACAATTGTTCCATTAATTTATTGTGTGCAGGTTTGACAAGGCTGTCAGACCCAAGGCGCTTGAGACATAATTAAAGTACTCTTTTACCCCTAAAGTCAACCCATTATTTCCTAACACACACCCTCAAGAGAAAGCTCTTTGGGCTTGAGCTCACATTACCTTATCCTTAATTTTTCTCAAATAAATAAGGGTGGTGAGATTTGAACTTGTGACTCCTTGGTCATTAAGGCTCTGATACCATATCAAAGAACCAATTCAACCCAAGAGTCTAAACTATTAGATGAGGTCTCAAGATATAATTTATATTATTCTCTAACAATACAAAAGTAATTCATCAAACCGTTTGAAATGGTAAGACCACTCACCTATGGTGGGACAATTGGTATCCTTTGAAACTTTAGTTAGTGTTAGAAAATTATTAAATACTATCAGAAAAAATATCATTAATAAATTATGGTGATATTTTTTCAATAAAAAGTAATGTTGCTATTAGTTATTATTTATTGATTTTTTTTTGTTGGTATATACCAAGAAAATTAGAAATAAAAACTAATAATTAAAAAAACAATTAAAATATTACATGTTAACATTACAGCCCGAAGATACATGTTCAACTGAGTATTGTATTAATTGAAAATAAAATAAAAAATAATAGAGAGATTCTTTATAAATTATGAAACAACTTTCTTTTCCATGTCATTTGACAAAATTAAAGGAAAAAACCCCACACAAACAAGGGTTGTGCAGTACTTTACCATCAAATGTTTTTAATCTGTCCCATTTTTTCTAGGAAACCAAACAGAAACAGTGCAGACAAATAGAAAATAATAGTCTGAACATGGTTTTGAGAGATAAAAGAGAAACTGAAGCTTTAAAGTTTGATGTAGAAATTTAAGTTTTGAAGTTAAGATGATATGGTATTAGAGTTTTAGAGAGTGTTTATTTTTGTGATTCAACCTAGGAGATCATAGGGTATTAGAGATAAAAGAAGCTTCGAAACGTTTCTTTCATTTTTTTTCCATAAAGATATTTGGATTTTTTCAATTTTTAAGTATAGTCATATAACGTATTTATCCTCCGAAAAGACAAAGCGAATTTAGCTTCGAGAGTATTATTTTTGTGATTCAACCTAATTTTCAAACTGATTTTTACATGAAAAAACGTTAAATTAAGCATTAATTTTGTTTGGCATAATTAAACTTCATTAATAATTCTCATGGGAGACAACAAACAAGAGGACTGCATAATGACCGAAATTAAAACCTCAAAAGATATCATGAAACTCAATAAGAACTCTATTTATTTTTCTCACATAAATAGTTCCCATATCAAAATAACATTTTACATATTGATAAAGACCGATGAGCCGTCGATACTTTTTAGGCACACAACTTTGCTTGCTTCTTCCAATCCACTGGAGAACTTTATTTATTTTCCGCACATAAATAGTTCTCATCATTTTACATATTGATAAAGACAGCAGAAGCTCTCCATACTTCTAAGCACTCAACTTTGCTTGCTTCTAATCTTAAAGGCGCCGCCCACAATCACGCCTGTAAGGAAGACATGGTGTTGATGTTGGTGGTTGGCTACGTACGCAATATCGCTGAGCCCTACCGCAATTGAATGGAACTTTGCCTGGGTTAAGACCTGGGCTGGGTATAGCTGAAAGATTTGCACACATGTTTACACACGTTAGCTTGTTAAGATAACAGCGAATTGAATCATGGCAATCATTAAACTAGTATCAAAATATATACATGGTGAAAGGTTTTTAATTAATAGAATTAAGGGCTTTTTCTACAAAGCCTTCGGAAAATCCCAAGCAATATTAGGTCTTACAATGACTTTGAAAAGGACCTAGTTTTCTTCTTACCTTTTAAATGGAGTTACCACCTTTGAAAATCATTGTTTTTATAAGATAGCCCACGACAGATTAATTAAATAACATATAACATGAAATGATTATCTCTAGTTAATTAAAATACTGGAAGTAAAAGTAAAGGTTGACTCATCCGTTTTATAACAAAACGTTGTGTGCATGGAAAAAGCCGGCGTACACATGCAGAGATTACACACATAAAATGAACTGGTTTTCTGGAGTTAATGATGGAAATAAAATCTCACCTCGCTCGGCCAATTCTCGAGCAGTGCAAGTGGACAGGGGAGAGAAGACGATGGTAGCTAAGAGAATGCATGCGATAAGAAAGGCCTTCGAGTTCATCTTGGAAATAAATGTGACTAACTAAAATGGTTATGCTCTCTTCCTATCCACCGCTCTTACTTATAGCCACCATGATTTTTAGCAGCATTCGAAGGGAACCATTCCTCCCGTGCCCAAGATAATTAACGAACGTATCAAACACTTCGCATTATTGAATAAGCCAACTTTGAAAAGCAAGAGTGGATTCTATCCACATATGATGGAAGATAATAATATGCTTTAACAAAATATGGAAGAAGAAACTCAGCATTAGTAAAGCTGAAAACTAGTTGTTGACTCACGGTGACAGGCTCCACCTTCAGAGGTTTCCAGGCAAAACATAGTTGATAAGTACAAAATTGAGGTATCATAGTTG
>Ga0325404_1007318_pt1 | contig 11515 bp, 6 predicted proteins | sample PopdelMetagenome_18_FD_205664 | JGI IMG/M metagenome (GOLD analysis project Ga0325404, IMG submission 205664) | Populus deltoides microbial communities from Bellville, Georgia, United States - Xylem-Control-R1 | ecosystem: Host-associated > Plants > Phyllosphere > Stem > Wood/Secondary xylem... | reverse complement strand
AAACTTGGACAGTTCAAGATAACTTATTTAACCTTAACACAATTTGTTGTCAGCATTGTGTTCACCTAAAAATCTTCAAAAAATTAAGATATACAAATTAATTCAAACCCAAATCAGAGAAATAAAATAAAATTAAAGTTGTCAGCATTGTGTTAACCTAAAAATCTTCAAAAAAAAAAAATGAAGTCATGCAAATTAAATCAAACCCAAATCAGAGAAATTAAAAAAATAATGCTTTGATTGTCAAATCATAGTAAAGTTTGTATCTTGAAACTAGAAGTCACAAATAGCAGAATTAATAAGCCCAGAAAATAAAGAAAAAAAACATAAGGGTCATAGTTAGAAAGTAAAATCTTTAAATTCTCGGATTTGTTGATAATTTTTGTTAAGGAGAATTGACAGTCATAAGAGTAGTATTGAATTGAAAGTCATGAGTGTAGTATTGAATTGACAGTCATGAGTGTAGTATTGAAGGAAGGACTTACCTGGAAGAAGACGAAGAGAGCTTTTTTGGGTTGTTCTTCTCGTCCACATAACAGCACAAAAATGAAGTTTTTTATTTTTATTTTGAACAAAACAAAAAATGAAGTTATGCACGCCATTTTTGTAAGTGCTAATTACTCTGAGGAAACCTCAATTTAGTCAAAATGTACGTCCCCATTTTCGATTGTATCCCAAATCTATAAATCTTATCAATTAAATCCCAAGAATTTCTACATTTCTCATTCGCACTCCATCTACTTTTTACTCCTTTTTGAACTTGCGCCTTGTATGCCTTTAAACGCGCACAGGTTAATTGGCTAACTCCTTTCTGGCTTTCTGAGAATATATCTCCGTTTGTTCATCGAAATTGATTTCTTTAAAATCACTTTTTAAATTTTTTATTTTGTGTTTAATTGCTATTTTAAAAATTAATTAATAAAAAATTCTTTCCAGTTAAATTTTTTTTTGATTTAGTTTCTAAAAAACTATTTTTCTTTTATTTTAAACAAAAAAATATTATTTAAAAATTGTGAAAAATTTAGAAATGTCATATTATTTACAAATTATATCAAATTTAATCCTTAAATTTTTTATTCCTATATATTTTGCTTTGATTTTTTTCAATTTCACTTTTTAAAATTTAAATTTTATATCAACTTTGATTCTCATTTTTAAAATTATTATTTATTTTTCTCTTATTATTTTTTTAATTGAAATTTTTTATCTATTGGATTTGATCCTCATTTTTTTTTGTTATTTATTTTATTTAAAATAATTTATGATATTGTAATTTTTTTTATTTCATCATCTTTTAGTTTTTTCTATCTATTACATTTCATTTTTTATTTCATTATCTTTTAGTTTTTTTATCTATTACATTTCATCTTCATTATTTTGATTGTTATTTATTTTATTTAAGATAATTTATGAAATTAGTTTTTTTTCAATTTCATTCTGATTTAACTTTTTAATTTGTAAGATTTGTTTTTTTATTATTTTAATAAACTTGGAAAAAATATTAATAAGTTATTTTTTAATTTATTATAATCAAATACTGAAAAGTGTTTTCCAACTTATTTTTTATGATACTATCAAATATCAATAAATAATTTATTTTATAAAAAACTATTTTTTAACCAACAAAGTACATGTTAAGTATTAATTGTTAACTGCCCTTGAGGGTCTAGCTCAATGGTCAATCGTGTGACTTGTTCCGTCCCCGTCTCGAGTTCGATCCTCTATGTGCACGCATGTCACCCCCGCGGTGCCTTACCTGTTCACTGGGCTTGCAGGATGTTCAGTGGGCCGTGAGGAATAGTCATGGTGCGCGCAAGCTGGTCCGGACACCTTACGCTAATAAAAAAAAATATATATTAACTGTTAACTGTGTTTATGAGTATGGTTTATAAATGTCGACTTTAAAGGGTCCAAATCCATCTAGAGCAGAGGTTAGTTTTTTGAGAAACCTGCAATCAATAGAAACAGAAAAAAGAAATCATAAACTCGTACATAATACAGAAATGAAGAAGAGAGACAAAGACATTCATGAAGAATAATCAAGTTCGTTGTCAATTTGGTTCCAATTAAGAAACCATGGACTTAGTTGACAACAAATATGTCTTTGCAGAGATTATAATAAATACTACCTGCCTTAAAAAGAGTTGAAATGAAGTTTTAAAAGAAAAATCTAGCAACCATGTGTTTCTAACTACTGTGGTGGCTGGATTTTAAGGATTTCAAATGACACATCGTTTACTTTTTTAAGCTGAATTGTTTACCTCGTTAACTTAAAAAAAAAAAACTTGTGTGAAAGGGCCTGACCTTGTAAGCCTGCGTGAAAGCTTTTTATTTATAGGCCAGATGTTTGGCTTGACTTACCAGACCTAATAACGCCTGATTTTTTTTTTTTTTTATGATTTTGAATTTTTGAATTTAAATATTTTTTATGTGTCTTTTAAAAACATTTTTTAAGTTTGTATTTTACTTCTCTACAATTGTTTTTTTTTCTTATTTAGCATTTTTTAAATAACAATTATTTTTTAATTATATTGGATGTGTTTAATTTTTTAATGGATTGGTACGATTCATGTGTAATCTTTTTATATTTTACATATATTAAATTTATTTCTAAAAATTAAAATGTTTATTTTTTATAATATATTTAATACGTGTAGCCTTGCATAATATCATTTTCATTTTATTTAATTCAATAAGTTTTATGTGTGTGTTGATTCCTATTACAAATTGATTTTAATAAATAAATTCCTTAAACACAACTAGGTAAATGATCCATGTTGTGATATTAAATATTTTGATTTATATTTGTCTATATTATAGAATATGCTATATTATAGGATATATTGTACTTACCTTGTATAAAGTTATTTTATATAGTATGGTCTACCTTATACTCTGTATGTTTTCGTATTCATATATAGAGAGAGGATGACTGTCATATTATTTTAAGCCTCTTATTTTATATAAAACTTTATTCTATTATCTTTTTCAATTTGGTATCAGAACCTTCATCTTAACATAATTTTTTTTCATGATCGATGGATCCTATCTATCAGCCAATTTCTATTATCGTTACGCCTCATAGCCTACCTATTGGTTTATCTTCTCTTGATCATTCTTAATCGGTGGTGTTGCTGTTTACCAACACGTCTATTAACACATTTCAACCATCTTTCTCTGTATTCTCTGCCGCTTCTATGACCACTATCCCCATTCCTTTTCCATTTGTGCTACTATTCCTAATCTATTAGCAACCATCATTCCTCTTTCTAACATGCAACATGTGATTAATCTCAAGCTCACCAACATAACTATCTTTATTGGCGGATGCAAATGAAACCATATTTGATTGGTCAGGGTGTATTTCTTTTTACTAATGGATCTTTTCTGTGTCCTTCTCCTCATGTCCTATCGCCTGGTTATTCTGCTGACCTTGCCACTTTTGGTTTAGTTATTAATCCAACATTTCTCTCTTGGAAACAACAAGATCATCTCATCCTTGGTACTCTCCTCTATTCTTTTTCTGAATTTCCTCCATCTTATGGTTGATTGTTTGACTTTTACTAGTTTCTGGAACCCCCTTGAGCACGTTCTTGCTTCTCCATCCAATTCTTAGATTGTGGAACTATATGACTCTTTTCATGATCTTTGTCAAGGTGATGACACTATTGCTATTTATTTGTAAAAAGCCAAAAGTTTATATGATAAATTAGTTGTAGCAGGCCAACCACTCTCCCTTGCAGATTTCAACTTGTATGTTTTTCAGGGTCTTCATGGTGAATTTCATGATCTGGTAACCAGTCTTTCCACTAAGGTTGAGCCTCTTCCCTATTCTGAGCTACATAGTATTCTTTTTACCCATTAATTTTTACACAAGAGCTCTCTTCAATCCACAACTATTATTGCACTGTTGTTGCTTACCTCTATATAGTATGGTTTCTCTAGTTTTAATGACAAAACCTTCTCCCACACTCGTGGTAGAGGATGTCGTGCTGGTTGGTGAAATAACCATCAATCCGTCTCTGGTTCGAGCAGCCAAAATTACCATAGTTACAAATAGTGGTTATTGGTAATAAAATTATAGCTAGAGTGGACAATATAGGGAAATTGGCAACAGCAGAACATACATAATCCTTCACATGATCACTGGCCTCACACATACCAAGTTAGGTGTCAACTTTGCACTATTTTTGGCCACTCATTGTAGCAGTGTTCTTAGTTACTGCCAACTACTCCTTCAGCGATGCTTCAATAACCAACTATGTCACTTAGTTCCCTGGCATAACTCCAAATCAATATGTTACTCTGGACATTGCAAGTATGACAAGTGTAGAACCTTATATTGGTAATGATCAATTGCATGTTGTTGATGGTAAGGAACTTGTCATCTCTAATATAACTCATACTACCTTACATACTCCAAAACACACATTTACTTTGTCTAATATTATACATGTGCCTCAAATTAAAAAAAAAAAAAACATTACTATTGTTTAACAATTTTATCATGAAAATTGTCTTTTCTGGATTGCACTCCTATGTTTTTCATGTCAAGGATCTCATAACCAAATGATCTTTCCGATAAGAGTAAAGATGGTCTCTATATCTTCTCTAAGTCTTTCGTAATGTTTCTGCCTCAAGCCTTTTGGTTTGCTAGCATGTCTACATCTGTTGATGTCTGGTATCATTAGCTCGGTCATCCTAGTTCATATATTTTGAGTCTCTTAGCATCAAATAAAAAGGTCATTTATACTTTTTGCTATTTACATTTTCAGTGTCAAACTTGTCCATTAGGAAAATCATCACATTTGTCGTTAGGGCCCACGACTCACAAAACCTTTACTCCTCTTGAGTTTATATTTAGTGATGTTTGGCGATGTGTTCCTATTTTATCTTTTAATGGTTTTTGCTATTTTATTATTTTTATTGATACATATACAAAATTTATTTGGTTTTATCCTATTATTGTCAAATTTGATGTATTCAATATGTTTCAGCAATTTCAAGTTCTTGTTGAATGACATTTTTCTTGCAAAATTAAATCTATTCAAATTAATTGGGGTGGTGAATATCACAAATTAAATTCATTTTTTAAAATAATTGGTATTCACTATCGCTTAATTTGTCCCATACCCATGAATAGAATAAATCTATTGATGAAAAGGGATTGAAGCCTACAAAAAATAAATAAATAATTAATTACAACAAAAAAATTGAAATAGAAAATCACTATAATCAAAACCATCTACGTATCCTTCCTTTCACAATTCTTCAAAAACATAATGATAATTTTTTTTAAAAAAAAAAGAAGAAAAAAAAGATATACTTGGAACTCTTCTCTTTGTTGGCATAAAGGACCTCGATAAAATGTGAGGGGAAGAGATTGAGAATGAAAAAAAAAAGCAGCTAATTAAATTAACAAAACTCGGCCAAAAAAAAAAGAGGAAAGAGATGGAGATGGAGATGAAGATTTGGTGTGGAGGAAGTTTAGCGTGAGGATAGAGTGAATGAGGAAGAGAATAAGAGGGAATAAGAAGAAGAGAGAGGTGATAGAGAGAGAAGTATGGGAAACATTGTAGAAAGGAGAAGAAAAGGCAGAAGAACGATGCTATTATAAAGTTAAGGGATTCTGGCCTTTTAATTTAGGGCTTTTTTACCAATGGAATAACATATGACCAAATAAATATTAATATCTTTTACACGTCCATCAGTGATTTCATCTGTAATCTATAATAAACAGTAGTATGTAGGGGTGATTTTTTCCAACCTCTCTGGAATATACTAAAGGATTTAGTCTGTTGGTAATTCCATCTATATGTTTCAGTGGCATTGAAGTGTGATTCTTTCCAACTCTCTAGAATATACTGACAAACTTAATCCGTCGATGATTCCTTCTATAATTCTCAGTGGCAATACATATAATTTTTTCCCAACTCTTTGTAATTTTTTGTTAGACTTAGTTCGTTAGTGTATTTATTGTTATATTACATATCGTCAATAATTCTATCGGTATATAACATTTTTTATGTCAAAAAATTATATGTATTTCTTATCCATCCATCCTACAAATACATTAAAACCAAAGCACAATAAACTCTAGTTCTGTGTATAATAATAAAATCATAAAATACAAATATTTCCTTGTCATGTAATAATAAATTCACGTCATTGTAAAGGAACATCTAGAAATATTACATTGAAATTAATTTCATTACATATTTATTTTCTTAAAAATTAATCAGAATTGTCATTTTCTTCTTCAATTTTATCATTATCATCTCCATTACAATCTTCTATGTTAATTTCATTGCTATCATCATCTTCATTGACTTTTATATGTCCGCTGATTCTCAAAACATCATTTAACTCATCAACGTCAACATTAATAAAAGTATTCTCTGCAACGTGAAAAATGAATTTTCTTCTAAATTAGTAGACAATGAAACTCGATATGGATCAACTAACTCATCAAGTTGAAAGACATAATCTCTCATAGTTACTTAATCGTTACCATCCTGAACAATTTGAACACGACCCTTAGGTTTGGTTTTAACTATGGATAACCAATCAACTCTAGAATGATCATTTTTATAGGAAGGAGTGTTTGTATAATAAACTTGTGACATTGTTTAGTGAAAACAAAGACATCATTGATGTTGTGATGTCTAGTCTTTGTATAGATTTTGATCAAACTATGATGGAGATATATTATGATTTCTCTTTCGGTGGTATCATACTAATATAATTTTAATAAAAAGACTCTATTATGTTTGCTATGATATTACAATTCAATAACCTATTCTACCTTCCTATAATAGTCAACTTCGAACTCATTAGAAGTTGATCTCTTAACACAAACCCAAATGTTATATGTTTTTCTATCCTGGTTGTACTCTTTAGTATGAAAAATATGTCTATAGATAAAATACTTGTTATAACATTTTGCTTTTTTTTTAGGACCCATACATAGTGAATTCATAGTAACACTAGCATTCTCTTCCAATTAATAAACCTGGTACATGAATTACAATCATTAACACTTAATGAGCAATGTGTAATGAATTTAAATACTCTGAAAGATAAGAATAATTACATGTGTTCTGAGCTACGTGGAAAATTATTCATTTATTAATCAAAATATTTAAGATTCAGTCAAATGTGAATTTTGAGATAGCTAAAATTGACGATGTTACTTATAATAAATTATTCAATCTATTAGTTTAATTTAGTATAAGAGAAAAATTGTTTGAAAATAATAACATGTTAATTATTATACTTACTGAATAAAAGGTCTCCATTTATCGTAATTAAATAGCACATAATTATGTGCATGTCTAAATTTTATTTATATCAATTATCTTTCCCTCACAATATTTTTTTAATATAGGTTATCCAGGATGGAAACATATTGACAATGTTCCCACTCGAATGCACTTCCCTACTGTATCATGCCCTGGAAAGCAATTGATTCTTGTTCTTAAGCGAGGCTCAAAGTAGTATGAAATAAATATTGAGATCTCTTTGACAATATAAACCTCACATATCGAAGCCTCAACATGTACCTTATTTTTTACTTATCCCTTAAGGTTGAATAAATATTTGCATGGAATTAAATGAATGTTTTGAATTAAAAAAAAAGACAATAGAAATTAAATTGCAATGCATATGTAATCCCTAACCTCTCGAATGGATACATCCATCTATATTGGACAGGGCCTCCAACTTTTGTCTTAAATGGTAAATGTACATGTAGATACTCTATTAAGTCAAAGAATGATGAAAGGAATATCATCTCAAGTTTGTAGATTGTCTTAACGATATTTATTTTAAGCCTCTCCATGTGTTAGGTATGCAACTTATTAAAACATATATCTCTAAAGAAGTAACTGATCTTCGTGAGAGTATCCTATATCCCCATTAACAATAAATCCCAGTAAACAAGTGAAATGAGTGTTTGCATAAACATGTGGTAGTCATGACTCTTTATTCCATATAATCTGCAATCCTTCAATTCACCAATCTAGATATGTTCAAAGCATGTCTATCAAGAAAAAAACAAACTCTTAAGCTATTAGTAGATAAGTAACTGTGCATTCTTGTCTAAAGCAAAGTTGGTTTTGTGACCTACAACCCACTAAATCCAACTATATTGTTTTACAACGATAAAAAAAGGTATATATTTATAGTCTTCATGTTGTCTTTTGTCTTTCCTTTCACGTCTATAATCGTGTTAAAAATATTCTCAAACATGTTCTTTTTAATGTACATGACATCAACATTATGACTAATAAGATTAGTCTTCCAATAAGTAAGTTCTCATAAAATACTTTGCTTTACTCAATTGTGGATCTCACCAAACATAAGAAACTTCTACATATTAGTTTGAAAACAAACACAATGTCATTGTATTGCGACATCACATTATACAATTCTTCACCCGATGGTACCAGCGGTCCAACATTCCTTTCAACTCTACCAACTAAAGTCCTTTTATTTTCCACCATTTAAAAAAGAAGAAGATGATTTACCACCATTTATTAACGTGAATGCCTTGTTATTTTCCATATAAGATGGACATGTTAATTTTTTATGCGTGCTCCAACCAGAAACCATTATATACTCAGGGAAATCATTGATAATCCACATCAAAGCTACCTTCATCTAGAAATTTTGTTTCCTCGAGACATTATACATCACAGTCTCAGATAACCACAACTGCTTCAACTTATCAATCAACGGTCGCAGATAAATATTTATATTCCAACCCAGACTATTAGGACCTAGTATGATCGTAGATAAAACATGAACTCTGACCCTATACACATCTCAAGTGACAAGTTGTAAACCGCGAGTATGACCGACCAACAAGAATAAAGAGCAGCAAATGACCTGAATTGATTAAATTTATCTATATACCTACGATGTATGTTCCTTGATTCAATTAAAAACTGAGGATACACCTTATTAAAATATTTATATGCTTCACCATTGGATGGGTACACCATGACTCCATCCACAATATCATTTAAATGATGTCATGTCATGTGTTCATCAGTCTTTGAAAACATGAATAACCTTTACAATCTAAGAGTGATTAGGAAGTGTTTAAGTTTTCTATATGCAATAAGAGTCCTTCCTTTACCAGTTGTGGGTTTATAACAAGCATGCCTACATGTTTTGTACTCGGTCAAATCTGTATTTTCAAGGTAGTACAACATGTAGAAGTTTGGGTACATGTTAGTTTTATGGTATCCTAGGCCGAGGGGTTTCATTATGAATTTAACAATATTAAAGTTCTCTTTCAACCTATTCCATTCAAGTAAAATGCTTCTCGCTCATTCGACAATTCTGTCATAACCAGCCTCACTTTACCTATAATTTGACTTAATGGTGAACACCTGTGCAACAACCCATAATTTATTATGATTTGTGCACCCATCCCATAATTATTTGTTGGAATCTTTCAAAAGATAAAAAAATTTGGCCGCATTTGTATTTATTTCTTCATCTACGATTGAACATTAATCTGCATAATCCTAATTCATTCTCATCTCATCCATAACCAGATTCATATAAGAATTATTATTGTCATCTATAACTTCATGCACATTGTTAGAAATAAAAGTTGACCCAACCATTCTTTTTACCATGATCTCACAAGGAACATATGGTTTTCTATGTCAAACCAACACAAGTATTTCCCCATAAACTTTTTTTTTTTATCGAAGATACATCGTTATAACATTTGGATCGAGAAAATTTTTATTTTTACACCTTTTATATTGATATTTAATACCATCTCCACTAATATTTCTAGGATTAAATAGTACATAATTAATAAAACCCTCAACCTAATTACAATAATCCATCTTCCACAACCCTTTGGGTGAATCTCGATACATCCATGAATGATCATGCATTTCTTATATCAAACCTATATAGAATATTGATAACAACATGTATTAATTAATTACATGAACTAAATAAATTAGCTAATATTGGTATAAACCATTATTTATTTCATTACAAAACATCTAAATCAAAAAATCAAAATTAATTTCATCAAATTACAAACAAATACAATTTCTTAAAATCTCAAATAAACCCTAACATGTACAAATCATACATTCATACAACAAATATCTATGGGAAAAAGCTAAAAAATAAGTAAATATACAAACAAACTACATATACTACAAAAATATGTAATAAAGATTAATATTTTAAAATTGAGTTCAAACAAAAAATAGATAGTTTTGCTTACTTGATGTGGAGAATCTTAAAAAAAATTAATGAAAACAGTGATGCTGACAGACTAAGTGTTGGGGTGACAAGATTTGTGGTGATGAGATATTGATTTATAATAAAATAAGGGGAGGGGGTCTGCTGTTTTTTGCAGAGAAAATAGAGGAAGAACAAGAAATAGAGGAGAGGGGGGTCGCTCGTTAGGTCATAACTTAAATATTACCGATGGATTTACAAATGGATATTTCCGACAAGTTTATTCCATCGGTATTTTCATATGTAAAAATGAAATGTCATTGTTTCTTTTTATTTTTTTAATTAATTATTTTTTCACTGTAATTCCATCGGTATACACCAACATAAATTTTATATCGGTGTTTACCGATGGACATAATGAGGAACAATTTCATCAATAAAGCTCACTGCAATCTATCAATGAAAATTTTTCCACTTGTATTTGCTAATTTTTTTTGTAGTGGATTCATGATATTCAGGCCGAGCAAACTTCAAGAATTTCTTCTAAGATGGAGTCAATCATAAAGTTGAGTTCAAAGAAAAATAAAACCATGATCAATATAATTCAAGCAAAATATAAGGTTATTTAACATGTATCACATGTATGGATTGGACCTCCTGTATTCTATTCTTATTTAGTTTTGTACTTCAATCATTTAGTTATATGAATTTAATTTAAAATTATTAGGTCGTTAGGGTTTATTTCGTAAGCTATATTATATAAATAGTTGAAAAGCATGTTTCTTTTTTAACCGCAATTAAGAATTGAATAGAATAAATGCTTTTTTTTTTCCTTTAGGTTTTCTATTAAACTTTAAGAACTAATTAAATATATCATTTTTGTGGTGTTCTAGCTATATATCTTCAGTTTTTGGTTCAATAAATCACATTGGTAAGAATTTTCTAATATGATTTTATCTTTCTTAAATAAGTATTCAATTATTAATTGTGGATTCTAAAATTTAACACAATCTATTATGAGAATATATTTATCTTTTATTATCGAATAAAAAAAAAAACTATTCTCTTTTTCTGGTAGACAATTGGGCAATAATTGATTTTCAAATCTGACATTATGAATTGAGCTTGATGTTTAGAGATTTCAGTAGGGTTTTAATTACTGTCCCAATCTGTTCCAAATTAAAGCCTGGAACCTCTGACGAGTATACTCGGAAGAAATGAAAAAAGACAAGTCCCACCAGCATATAGGGTCCTATTAATAATAACAAAGGATGGATATATTGGTTGGCTTAGG
>Ga0325404_1007317_pt1 | contig 11515 bp, 7 predicted proteins | sample PopdelMetagenome_18_FD_205664 | JGI IMG/M metagenome (GOLD analysis project Ga0325404, IMG submission 205664) | Populus deltoides microbial communities from Bellville, Georgia, United States - Xylem-Control-R1 | ecosystem: Host-associated > Plants > Phyllosphere > Stem > Wood/Secondary xylem... | reverse complement strand
GAGTAATATTTATATTTTAAAAAATTTAAAATATATTATATATATATATATATATATATATATATATATATATATATATATATATATATATATATATATATATAAAACTCAATCCCATCTTTACCGACCTAATGATTAAGAATCTAACTAAAACTATCATTTTTCCCTGATCAGAGAACGAAAACCAAGGCAAACCGCACATGTCGGGGCTTCTTCCAAGTCAAAACGAACTATAAATATAAGGTTCTCTTCTGAAATTCTCAGTGAAATTAAATTTCTTAATTATTGTTTCCACGAACATTAATTAGTGTTTCGATCACGTGATTAGTCTCAGAAAATAGCCGTTAATTTTCAGAGTCAGTTGATTGTGTTTGAGATTTCAATACAGATTGTTTTTTAATTGTTTTTTTAAATATTTTTTCTTTACTATCTAAATGTGAAAGAACGAAAACATTAATATTGTTATAGTGAAAAGGAATCCAATTGATTATTATCTTACTTAAAAAAACAAATTGCTTTAAAACTCAAAATAAATAAAATTTACTTCTTAAACAAGGATTAAATTTTTGTTAGTATTATGAAATATTATATAACATCTAGGTAAATCACTATAACAATTTAAAGTACCGTAATTATTTTATTTTTTTCTAATTTAATTTTTTTTAATTACAGCCTTCTATAACCAAAGTAATTACTAATTAATTTGTAAGCAATTGTTAAGAAAATAATTTTTTCAACAAAATATGACGAAAGTATAAAACAAAGAAAAATCTCTAACCAATCTCAAATTCACATAAAAAAGTATTTTTTAGTCCATCTATTTTTTTTAGTTTTTTGAAATTTTAATTTTAATTCAAAAATTAATTTTATTTATTTCTCAATTTCTAGATGTGAGTGAAAAAAGAAAAAGTCATTGAATCACTGTCGAAAGAAAATGAAGTTATCATTTGGTCACCTTTCAACAATAAAAATATTGATTTTAGTGTTAACAAGTTCCATTCAATTAGAAGATCCCATTAATATTTTGAGCCTTCATCTTGCATGAAAAATTAGATTAGGTCGATATATATATAGTTTCTTGGTTGGATAAATTGATTTTATTTTTAATGTTCAAAGCATGTTTATTAGGTATATTTAGGTGTAAATGGATTTTTATACAAAACAAAAAGCCCCCTAATTTGTCAGCTACGACATGTCATACGCCCCTTTAGGAGAAAAAAAAAACATTAAAGGGGATAAAAATAAAACGTCAAACTTGCAGGCCTAACCTTCTCTGTTAATAGGCCATCTGTGCTGGGCCACCTAAGCCTAAATGTCTAACCCTTTTTTTAGCTTTGATTTTTTTATTTAAATATAAATTAATTAAAATAGATTCATTAAATGTATATGTGGGATGTCTAACCTAGTGGATATTGATTTTTAATTGAGATTATTTAAAATAAATAAACTAAGTAAACTTTTATGATTTTTTCAAAATATCATTTAATTTTTACTTAGTTTCTGTGCAACCCTAATTGATTTTTTTATTTAATTTTATTGAATCACTTTCATCTCATGTTTTTTTTATTATTACTTTATTAAATAAAAAAAATTGATTTCAAGAAACAATTGGTTTTCTAGAACAACACCCAATTTAGTATTTGATTAAATATTATTTAGTTTTCACTTGATTTTTACATAAGATAATAATAATTTTTTTTAAAATATCAGTAGGTTTTTTTTTAACCTTGTATGATATTGTTTTTTTCTTGGATCTTACCCAATCACTTTCACATGCATATCTAATTTTATTATTATTTGATTAAATAAAAAATTAATTCTAAAAAAAAATTTATTAAATATAATTACATCTATTACTCGTATTACGAAACCAATTATCTAGATCCATAACCCAAGTGGTTATATATATAGACACACACACACAGAGGGTTACTTCGATGTATTATACCATCTAGTTTAAGTAAAGCCATGGAAGAAGACAGATTATTTGTTTTGAGCAATTAACAGATTAACGAGGAAGTACAAGACTTTGTTATGACAAAAAGGAACAATTACAGGCAGACACCTAGCTTGGTTGGCAACGGTTACGAGGGCATTGCCAATGCCAGCAGACGCCGAACATAAGAATCCGTTGTCAAAATATATATATATATATATATATATATATATATATATAGAGAGAGAGAGAGAGAGAGAGAGAGAGAGAGAGAGAGAGAGAGAGAGAGAGAGAGAGATACGTTGTGATCTAACTGCCGGCTGTTGCCTGCTTTTTCGTTCCCACCTATGATGGGTTCCTTCCCACACCTCCAAATAGTAATTCCCACCTCCTTTTCTTTTGATTCCTTCGAAGTCCTTTTCTGCCGCTAGGAGGCTAGGACTTGTTCCACTCCTCAGACTTGTTCAACTCCTCAACATTTACACAAGGGGCTAACTTATCCTCTTCCCCCCCTTTTTTTTTTTTTTTTCTTTTTAACAGCATCGCATTAAAAAAAATATATATTTAGACTAGTTTTCGCATAAGCTAAACAATCTTCTCCTGATTATTTATTTATTTATTTATTGTTTTATGTTTGTTGGATTTGCAGCTATATATATAATAAAACAATTCTTCTTAATCATATAACAATTAAACAAATTGAGGTTATTAGGTTAATTATAACACCCATTGGGCCATGTCTGTTTGTGTATTTTTGATGATATCTTATTAATTGACTGTCCTAATCCCTCGCTTGCCAGGACATGAGTTGATGGATTATAAGCAACAAGTTAGGTGTTTGTACACTTGGGGGTGAATGCCACGTGAGTACGGCACCGCCTCTCCAAAAAGTGTGTGGGATTTTATTGTTCCCAATAATGTCTGAATTTGCTGAAAGTACTCTTGTATTAGTGGGTTTCATTGATCTAAAAGGTGGGTGTAGCTGTAAGTAGTAACTTCTCAGCCACACCCGCTTTGGAAAAAGCTTGATCCCTAGCTCGGATGGCTCGTGAGTGCATGTAATAAGCTCAGCACGGGTAGCTAGAGAAGATGGATTTAGCCTTATTTTGGAAGTGTTTGAAAGTTGGATCATTAAAGGTTATAGGATTGCATGTGCTGGTGCGTCCATAAACGTCCAAGAGTTATTATGCCTAAACGCAATTAATGGCGGTGCCCCCAGCATAATGGAATGCGCACCGCATTACCAAATCGTGCTCATCAAAGACGGAAGGCCCTTAATTCGCTCATGTGCCTCATGATGCTATGATTGTCAAGCATGGCCTCTGCATGTTCAACACACACAGACCTTTATTTTGATGGTATCGCAAGCACAAATCATTTTTCTTCTTCATTGTAAATGAAAAATCAATCAATTGAAGTTTTGCCATGTTCCCACAAGAATTATTCGAGTTAGTAAAGTTGCAGTGCTGAAGCCATCACACACTTGCATGGATTTTTCCCCAGAAGATCATGGTGGCTAGAAAAGAAAAGTGACGAGCATGGTTTTTATCTTTATGAAGTGGTGTTGAGCACCAAAATATTAACCTGTCGATATTCTTGTTGTGTGGATAGCCAATGATTAGCTTTCCTCCAAAAACTGGTCTCTCTTTGCTTAAACAAATGAGAAATAAAAAGCAGTTAACGTTAGCATACAACAAGTTGCCATTATGATTATGTGCTTAGCTTTATCTCGGCTGTCAACAGGCCATGATTTCTCATGGGCCACAGATAGTTCAGACCAGAAGCAAAAGCAGAGAAAGAAAGTTAAACAGTAGTGAATCAAAGAAGGAGTAGGAGTGTGCATATATAAAAAAACAAAAGAATGGAAGAAAGGTACGATCGTCAAATGAATTGATTCGACCACAGGATTTTTTTCAAAGAGGAAGGGAATTTAAGACAAAGTTTAATCCACACCCCAATTCTATCCTCTTCTTCTTCTTCCTCTTCTTCTTTTCCTTTTTGGCTCAGTATCACCTCCCTCTCCTGTGCTAAATTCCCGTTAAAAGTGACCGTATAGCATCCCAACACAATCACCTCCCAATTACCCACACTTTGTCACTTTCCACTTTGAGGAGCCGTTGCTTCTCTCTCCCTCTCGAGTCTCTGTTGCATTTCTACCCTTGACTACTCGCAGAAATTCTGTTCTCAAGTAATCTCGCACAGCGATTTTTGGATGCCGAAAGGTAAATGTCCAGCCTATAAATACACTATCCCACTCCTGTTTTTCATTTGACTGGACCGTAACAGTACTGTCTCATTATTTTTTTTATTATTATTATTAACATGAATCTTAGGATAATTTAATGTGTCTTATTTATATTATAGATTCTAAAATTAATAATTATATAAATTTTAAAAAAATTTAAATTCATGATTATTAAAAAACAAACTCAAAATTTTACCAGTTAAACTACATTTTAGGGTTTTAATTTACTTCTAAATGCATTAATATATTTAAAAATTTATTTTATTTTATATAAATCCTTCTTAATTTGAATCATACATAATAATAATAATAATAATAATAATAATAATAAAACTCCTCCTTTTTTTATGATCAAAATAATTTTTTTGTATACTATTTCAAGAGTCGGTTTCATAAAATTTTACTTAAAAACAAAAAAAAAATTTCTTTAGCATTAGCAGCGATGCTAATTATCCTACCAGCAAGTAGTAATTGGAGGGAACTTGAAGGTTAAATAAGGAAAGCTAAAAGATAAAACTGATTAAACCAAAATCTGAAACAGGTAGGCTCCATCCTTTAACAGCTATAAATATCCCACCTTTCTTTACAAAACAAAAGCTCTCCCTCTTCCTCCCTCTTTCTCTCTCTTAAAAAGCCTTCTATCTTCTACCAGCACTAGGAGTTCCTTCGCTTTTCTCCATTTGCGCCTTACACACACAAAATATTCCCAATCCTTTCCGCTTCTCCTTTAACAGGTAGATTAAAAGAGAAAACACAAACCTCCTTAAGCCTTTCATCCAGAAACGGAAACCCATTTCTTGTTTTATACACTCTCTCTGTCTCTCTGTCCACAATTTTCTTGTTTTTTCTTTGAAACTAAACAACAATGGTAGACGTGGACCGGAGAATGACCGGCCTAAACCCGGGTCATATTGCCGGCTTACGCCGTCTCTCAGCTCGAGCAGCTGCCCCATCAACAACCACCACACTCCCACCTCGCAACAGCCTCCTCTCTTTCTCTTCATTAGCTGATAAAGTAATTACCCACTTGCGCAGTTCTGGCATCCAAGTCCAACCTGGTCTTACTGAATCTGAATTCGCCCGATCGGAGGCTGAATTCGGCTTTGCTTTCCCTCCTGACCTCCGCGCCGTCCTCTCTGCTGGCCTCCCTGTCGGCCCAGGATTCCCTGACTGGCGCTCTGCTGGTGCCCGCCTCCACCTACGCGCCTCCCTTGACCTCCCAATCGCTGCTATTTGCTTCCAAATTGCCCGAAACACTCTGTGGTCGAAATCTTGGGGTCCGAGACCATCCGACCCGGAAAAAGCTTTACGAGTCGCGAGAAACTCACTTAAAAGAGCCCCTCTTTTGATTCCCATTTTTAACCATTGTTACATTCCTTGTCAGCCATCCCTAGCGGGTAATCCCATTTTCTTTATCGATGAAAGTCGGATCTTTTGTTGCGGGTTGGATTTATCAGATTTCTTTGACCGTGAATCTCTCTTCCGGAGCTCCGAATCTCACCCGATTATCATAAAAAAGCAGAAGTCTGTTAGTGAGAAATCTACTGGGTTATCCAACAATCTGTCGCGGAAGAGTTTGGATACGGGTCTGGTAAACGGGTCGAGGACACCGAGATGGGTAGAGTTTTGGAGTGACGCGGCGGTGGACAGGAGGAGGAGGAATTCAGCGTCGTCCTCGTCGGGATCTTCGTCCCCGGAACGGTTTTTTGAGATGAGAAGATCCGAAATACCGAAATGGGTGGGGGATTATATAGAGAAAATCGGGTCGGTTTTGAGAGAAGGCGGGTGGAAGGAGTCCGACATAGAGGAAATGGTTGAGGTATCAGCGTCGGGTTTTTTCGAGGGTGAAATGGTAATTTTAGACAATCAAGCAGTCCTGGATGCTTTGCTTTTGAAAGTGGATCGGTTTTCGGACTCTCTACGTAAAGCCGGGTGGAGCTCCGAGGAAGTATCGGACGCTCTGGGGTTTGATTTTAGACCAGAGAAGGAGAGGAAACCAGTTAAAAAACTGTCGCCTGAACTTGTTGAGAAAATTGGGAAATTGGCCGAGTCGGTTTCCCGGTGATGATAGAAAAGTGGCATCATATATATATTATATAAATATATTGTTTTTCCAAGGGTTTCTCGGGGTTGGGTTTTCTTTTTCTTTTTTCTTTTTCTGATAGTAATTATAAAAAAATGGAGAATTGAAAAAATGTATGTATATGGGAAAACGAGTTGTACTATGAAACAAAGCGTATAAAGGACTTTTTTTATTAAAAAAAATAAAAGAAAAAAGAGTTTAAATTTCTTTAATCGAAGGAAACCTTAGATAGCTGTCGTTTGATGTTCAATGATTTTTTATATGTTAGCATCACAATTCATATTATTTGTTGTAAATACATGTTTGCTAGCATTCAAATTTTGGCATCACAATTCATATTATTTATTATTAAAATCAAATAATAAATAATAATCTGAATTCCAAACTTTCAAGTGTTTTATTTTTTTCTAAAATCAAATAATAAATAATAATCTAAATTTCAAACTTTCAAGTGTTTTATTTTTTTTAAATGAATATTTATTAAAGATATAAATTTTATACCCGGACTAAATCCAAACTTGGCTTGAGAAGTATATATATTACTCTTTTATTTTATATTGAATAACAAATAATACTCAAATAACAAATACATGAATGGATTGAATTGATAAAACATGAATACCTAAAGCTTTTAAAATAGATAATAGATAAGATATAGTAGCTAGAATTTAGATTTATAAATATACAAATATTAATTCCTTACAAGGAGAGGAAAAAATAACATGAAAAACCTGTAAAATTAAATATGATCTTAATGCATTACCAATAATTAATGGCATATTAAAGACATGTTTTCAAGGGAAAAGCTAACTAAGACACCCATGCATTAAACATTGTCTGAATATATTTATTAAACTTTATTTATCTTCAAACCGTGTTAAGAAATCAATGATATTAATTAAATAATTTTTATTTTATATGATTATTTCTTAAGTGTTTAGAATAAAATCTAAATAAAAAAAAGTAGATAGATAAATTGATTAGTACTATTATTAAATTCTACTAGCTAGTCCAGTAAAAGTAAAATGACAAGAGAATTCTCTAAAATAAAACAAGAAGAAGAAGAATTAGTGAGATGAAGATAATAGTACTTTATTTAATTTTAGTCCCAAAAAATCTTACCAAGATTATATTTATTTTTCTTGATAATTTCAAGATATAAAAACCATAATATAAACTCACTTCATCAAAAAAAAATAATAATTTGACATCTATCCTAATAAATTGATTTATAATGAACAGTCCAACTACATTAATATATGAGAGGATTTATTGTGTATTTTGCACAGTAAATTCTCGACGTGGTTTATTTTTCTAGTTCATTATACGGCTTGCGGTGAAATATTTTATTTATTGTATATTTTGCACAGTAAATTCTCAATGCGGTTTAGATTTCTAGTTAATTACTCTAATGTGCGGCCTGCTATGAAATGTTTTTATTATAATTTTAATAAAACACTTATATTTTAGTACATTTAAGAGTTTAATCAATTTTAATTCGTTGTTAAAATGAAGTGTGATCTTGGAATTAATCAATGGAGCTCCATAGGCTCAGCTCTCTAAACGGGCCTCGTGTGCACGTGTGCATCTTTTTTAGTATAAAGAGGCACGTATATGCTCGGAAGGTGTGGAGTAATTTCAGGACGGTCTCCAATGGAAAGAAAATGCTTGGCATTTTAGGTCATTTTCAGGTATGAGAACCCGGCGTCGTTTAGCCCCTCAAAAGTGTCGTTTTGTTCCTGTTCTTGTCTCTGTGGATGGATGAACACTGGCACCTCTTGCTTTTTCATATTTATCTGTTTTCAGGCTAAGAATTTACGGGGAAAGAAAGAAACGAAATTGAAAAAAGGCAAGAGAAGGACACAAGAATCTTGCGTGATTTTGATAACACTGGGAAAAGGTGTTAACGCGAGTGGCGAACGAGAGTAAGTAATCTCACCTCTTTTGAGAATCGAGGCAAAATCTGGAGTTTTGAAATATTATATTATTATATTTTCTTTTTGTTTTTTCTCGGAATTTGTGATAAAGAAAGATACTGGTTTCCAGTGGGAAACCTGACACGGGGAAACTTTTCACCGTTCATCTTTTGACACCAGGTTTTGTCTCTTAAAAATACAATTTTTTTATTTTTTTTGTTTTAAATTAAATTTTTGAGTGGGAAATTGGATTTGGACAGCTGAATTTGAGATGTGAGACCTTGGCAAATAAGTGTAAGAAGTAATTTTGGGGGAACTGGGTAGCCTAGTTTGGAAGGTAGCGGCAGCTAGAAAAGTAAACATAGGGTGGGGGCCGCGTGATGTGTGGGGTCCCAAGAAGGCCGTACAGTTGATGAGATGGGAGAAGAAGGGAGCAAAGGTGGACTGACGGTGGAGTCCTTCGCAGTTTTCACACCCCCGTGCCTTGCCTTGCCTTTTCTTTTGTTGTTTTTGGGAAGGGCATGCCAGATAATGATATCGGTGCCGGAACACATTAACATGATTATTTGACGGTGAATGAAATATAAAAACCTATTATATTTCTTTAAATGTATTAATAATGTGTTTTTTCAAATCATATAAACAAAACTTAATCTCCATCAACATAGGAGCTAATTCAAAAATATTCTTACCATCAAATAAAAATTAAAAAAACAAGTTTTTTCTTATTTATTTATTAACGTGGGTGTTCGGGTCAGGTTGCGCGCACCTCGACTAATCCCACGGGCCCTGAAGTTCATAACCATATAAGTCTCCAATGACTATCATATTAGCAACCATATAGCTCAAACTTGAGATTATAGGGAAAATAAACATCTTAATTCTAAACTCTTACCACTACATATCTATTATATAGTTAGTTTTTTCTTCCTTTAAATGTGATGCTGAGGAGCATAGAGATTGATTTGATATCAGGTAGAGATTAGGAGATTTTTTGCTCAGTAATCATCTTCTCAAAAGTAAAGTTTGAATAGATTTGATTTATTGATATAAGAATAAATTTTTAAAATTAAAAAATAATAAAAAATATTTTCAAACATAATTACTATCCCATTTTGGAATACTCATCGCCGGGTGAATTGGATGCCATTTATTTCATAAAGAACCTATTATTAATTGCTAGCCAATCCTATTATAATTAAGATGGGCCACGTTAGTTCTTCTTCTACTGTGGATTTCTAACTTTCATGTTAGGTTTTCGTTGTGTTAAATTAATTAATGGTTTGCCTTTTGGGGGAAATAGTGAACGAATCATTGAGCTAAAGTCTGTTTTTGTTGAGTGAATTTATGGCATATTTTCTACTAGCCTTTTCTCTACTAATAATATGGTTTGCTAACTTTGACAATTCAAAGCTAACAACAATCCAAGATCTTTGGGCATATTTTCTACTACAAATGTGGCTTCATGGCTGTGTTATGTAGCATCCAAGGTTAATGGAGGACTATCTTGTCTTGTGCTTCAACTTCCAAACCCTAAAATTGTTTTTTTGGAATGTCCTCCATGATTTTGCACACGCCGTTTCATGATCCAAATCTCTACCCGTTTTGTACTTATTGCCATTTGATGATCTTGAAGATACGTTGTTGGCACTACCAAAACATGATCATTGATGAGGAAATATGGTAAAGACAAGCTATGGTCCGACACCATTAAGCTTAATTAGTTTGATTGTTATAAAATATTGTGAAGCATCGACAAATGATTTGCTAGAGGAATTGGACATGCATAAGACACAGATGGGTATCAAACTACCAATCTTATCCATGAAATAACAACAACAATTTGCTAGGTCAGTGATGTGTTAGGGATTATGATAGCGGTGACGGTTTAAAGTGTTTTTTTTTTTAGAAATGTATTAAAATGAATTTTTTTTATTTTTAAAAAATTATTTTTGACATTAACATATCAAAACGATATGAAAACATAAAAAAAATTATTTGAAGAAATTTTTTTTTTCAAAAATTAAGGGAACACGGTTTGCATTTTTTTTCCAAACACACCCATGAAGGTCTCGTTTCGAGAGTGCGGCCTGAATGGAGGTTGATATTTTCAGATTATTTTGATGTGTTGTTATCAAAAATATTTTTTTAAAAAAATATATATTATTTTAATATATTTATAGTAAAAATTAATTTAAAAACCAACTACTATACATAATTTATTCCCTCACATGGTTTGGGTCGATTTTAGCAAAAATTTAAGAGCATACATGAGGCAATAATTCTTGGAAGGCTTGTTTGAATGTTGAAACAACGTTAAAAAATGCTGATTTATGTTCATGATTAGTTAGTGAAGTCGATCCGCCTGAGCAGCTTGAATGCCAACACCACCGCCTCCTCCTCTTCACAGATTCTTTCCTTGAGGCCCACATGAGGAATTCCATTTTTGAGCACCAATAATTCGATCCGAACCTGACAAAATCACTAGTATAAGAAATGGCCATAGCAAGAAAGCAATTAATGCATCCCAAACGGTCACTGAGCCTGCACCTGCCACCACCACCACCACATGAAACCTGACTTCAATCCTATCACGTGCAATCTCCACCGTCTGTTTAGATCCATCACGTGCCACCTCTTCTTCGTCAAACCTTTAATACTATTCCTTCTAGTTCTAGCACATGCAATTGCAAACATCATATGTACAGAAACCCTAACAGATGGTTTGTGAATGATGTTATATGGATCTTCCTTCTTGGGTTTTTAATGAGAGCATGGGCTTAGGTCTTCACTAGTAGTCATGTCTGTATATCCAAAGACAAACATACTGGGTCCACTTTGTTTGATCTAAGTCATACCTAAAATCGACACATATATATAAGATTAAAATGCAGCCATGGATCAAGCTTGAATATATGTAGCAATCTACAGTATATGTAATAAATTTGTACATGATGATTTGAGGTGATAGAGATTAATCAAAACGTTGTCTTAGTTTTGTCTGGTGAGGAGGGGGGTGGTGGTGGCCTATCTTGTCCTTGGAAGAGGCGCTCAGATTGGCAATGCATTGTTGCTTTTGTCATCCACAGGGAGACAGTCGCACTTGGTGTGGGCTTTTAAAGTGACGGGTAATTGGAGGGTTGTGTGATTCAAGATCTCAAGTTAGAAGATTGCCATGAAAATTTAGGATGGTGACAACTCGTTGACATGAAGAGGAGGGTTCCTTGGACTATAGCGCCACAGTGGCTGGTATTAGGTTAGTCTCGTTTTGGTACATTATTGAAGGCCAGGGCAGGTGAGCTTTTGTCAATGGTTCCATGTGTGAACCGCAATTT
>Ga0325404_1007314_pt1 | contig 11520 bp, 6 predicted proteins | sample PopdelMetagenome_18_FD_205664 | JGI IMG/M metagenome (GOLD analysis project Ga0325404, IMG submission 205664) | Populus deltoides microbial communities from Bellville, Georgia, United States - Xylem-Control-R1 | ecosystem: Host-associated > Plants > Phyllosphere > Stem > Wood/Secondary xylem... | reverse complement strand
GCAAATTTATTTTCTTCAAAGGCATTTGCAAAGATGCAGAAACTAAAAATACTCCACCTCAATGATGTTGAGCTCAGTGGAGGCTATGAAGATTTTCCGAGAAGTTTGGTGTGGCTGTACTGGCGTGGATTCCCTTTGAATTCCATACCAGTTGATATGTGCTTGGAGAAGCTAGTTGTGTTTGACATGAGGAATAGCAACCTAAAACATGTTTGGAAGGGTGTCAGGGTATGATACTAATCTCGTGACCCCTCTCTTTGTATGTGGATCAAATGTTTACTGAATTAGACTGACTGGTTTTTTGTTTGACAGTTTCTTGGAGAATTGAAAATGCTTAATCTCAGTCACTCCCACGGCCTTGTTAGAACCCCCAACTTCACAGGACTCCCTATTCTCGAGAAATTAGTGCTGAAATATTGTGTTAACTTGGTAGGACTTCACGAATCCATTGGGGACCTAGAGAGACTTGTATCGTTGAATCTAAAATACTGCAGTAGTCTCAAAAAGCTTCCAGGAAAAATTAGCATGTTGAATTCTCTCGAAGAGCTTATCCTATCTGGTTGCTTAAATCTTGTTGAGCTGCCCAAGGCATTGGGGAAGATGGAGTCGCTGAGGGTGCTACGTGTAGATGGAACTGCTATAAACCAAGCACAACAAATTAGCACTAAAGATAAGAAGGAACTTGGTTTGCCATCTTGGCATGCAACCTTCTGGTCCCGGATATTACCAAAGAGATTTCCACGATCAACCAGCTTTTCATTGGCCTTTCTACCTCACTCTTTAGTAAACTTAAGCCTCGAAGATTGCAAGCTCTCAGATATTGATATTCCCGAAGATCTTCATTGCCTACCATCTTTGAAAGAGTTGAATCTAAGTAGAAATCCAATTTCTAGCCTGCCAGAAAGCATCAAGAGGCTCAGTACGCTTGTTTCCCTTACTTTGGCCATGTGCACAAGGCTCCGCACACTTCCTGAGCTCCCAACAAGTTTAGGTGTATTGTTTGTACCAGAATGTTGGTCGTTGGAAAGGATTGGAAATCATCATCCAAGAGTATCAGAATCATGTGGAAATCATCATCCAAGAGTATCAGAATCATGTGTGCTGTTCGGTTATGGTAATGACAAGCTGGTTGAGGTTGAAGGCTTTTTCAAACTAGAACCTTACAAATCAATCAACATGGATATTCTACATAAATTTGGTTTGCTCAATGTGGAATCCTTGGAAAGCATTGAAGTGGAAATGTACAATGCTTTGACATGCACTAGAAGGGAGACTAAAATCCAGGTCCTCCATTTCTCTTTTTCTTCTTATTTATTTATTTTTGTCTGAAAATTTCCCTCCCTCGACATATTCATTTTGCTAAGTAATTACAAATCTAATGGTACAGATGGTGTGTGAAAGTGGCATATTTAGCATCTTTCTACCTGGATGTTCGCTTCCAGACTGGTTTAGCCATCAAAACAAGGGATCCTCGATATCTTTCCATGTGCCATTGGTTGTTGATCACAAGATAATTGGTTTGAGCTTGTGCATTGTATATACTTTCAGTAATCAAGAACGCAGGTTTGATCATAAGCATTGTGTTGAAATCAATAATAACACCAAGGGAGTAAAATGGACTCACATCCCAATCTTGTATGGGATTCCAAAAGTAAATGAGGATATGCTATGGTTGAGCTACTGGATGTTAGAAGATCAGTTGGAAGGAGGGGATGAAGTGCAGATTTCAATGGATATCGAATCTGGGCTTCATGTGAAAGAATGTGGGATTCGCCTTGTGCATGAGCAGGAAAGAAGTGGCACCCAATTGCACTTTAAAGAATTAGCACAGACCACCTCTGTTTGGTACAGGATGAAATTATGCCACTATCCATTCTGGGAACATATCCGATCTATAGGTGCAATTACGAAGCTTACTTCTCAGATCATGTAGCTGCAGGGATAAAAATACAATGAGAAGCATATATCTGTGTATTTACATTTTTGCAGTCTCATGGCGCTACATTTGTTTATTTCTGTTTTCCAATGCATTGAGAGCCTCATCCTCGTACTGTAAACTCTCTTAGCTTTCTTTCAGGGAAATTGCATGGCCACTGACCGTGATTGTTTCTGCGCAGCACAAACACAAACCACTGTATCCACTAACGCAACAACCTCTTCGTAACTAAAAGGTGCACTTATTATAGCATCACTCCCTGTCTATTTCTCAGGAAATTGTGCGCTTCAGAAAGAAAGAAAGAAAAAAAAAAGCACCAAGAAATGACCAAGCTGCTGTCACACACACCAGCACGAACCGTGGCAGTTTCATTGTCTTTCTTGCTCTTGACCAACATCGAAATATACAGTAGACACACTGCTACCCCAGTGAATGGTGCCCTCACAAAAGACACCACGAAGAAAATTGTCATGAGGTGGATTAAAGTATCAGACAGACACCCTCTATGTTCCAGCTTTTGATTAGGTAAATTTGAATCTGATAACAATTTTGTAAAAGAAGGTATTGGCATACAGCCACAACTTTATACTCTACCTTCCATACGTAGAACATCTAGCAATGAAAGGAGGGGAGGAAGTCAAGCATATTTCATCTAGCAATGAACATTTAGCACGTGAAATTGTTAACAAAACAATTAGCGGCAGTTATTACCTGTTAGTAGAAGTTTGTTAGCTAGAATCGGGGGGAAATTCAGTATATAAGAAGAACGATTTCTATAACGTGTTTTTTCAAGAAATAACAACTAAGAAAATCTGCTTTTGCATTTTCATCTCTCTCCCTTCAATTTCTCCCCCTCAATTTTTTCAATCTCTTTGTTAAGAATAATTCTTAACAAATTGGTATCAGAACACAAAAGATCCACTCATTACAGTTAAACATGGTTGAAAAGGAACAAAGTTAGAGCTTTGGAAGAGCACGGAAAGAAAATGGAAGAGCAAATGTAGAGAGTGCATGAAAAACATCAAGATCAGTTGCAAGGCAATCTATCGTCAGCCCTCACGTACAGCTCAAGATACCTTAGACAATCTATCGTCAAAGCCAAGAGTGATGCGAAGCATGAACCCGCTGTTCACACACATTCGTTATGCTCACTGTCAAAATCTGCACTGCCTATGCATGCTGCCCCTACACTTGCGTGCTTCTATTGCCCAACAACGATTTGTTGGTGCGCCCTTGCGCTTAAGGTTGTGACGGTAGGCCTCTAATCCCACCATCAGGAGTTAAGTTGATAGGTCAGAGAATTGAATGACTCATTGCAGGCACGATAGTCACGCGATCGCCAGGTCATCTCACCCCGCCATCCTGAGGAGCGTTTTTCCTAGCAGCCTATGAAAAGCTCTTGCTTTCACGGTCTTCGCCACTCACCACCACCATGGTAAGCATCTAATCCCACCATTAGTATTTATAGCCGATAGGGCAATGATTTGAATGACACGTCGTGGGCCGCGTGATCCATTGAGTTATCGCACCCGGCCATCCCGAAGAGCATTTTTGGCTAGCCGAGGAGGAAGAGATCTCTTCTTCTGAAAAAGCAAATAATATATCGGGAGTTACATTGATAAGGCAGAGAATTAAATGACTTGTCGCGAGCACGATGGCCACGCAAGCTGCCGGGTCATCTTACCCAGCCATCCCGAGGAGCCTTTTTTGTTGGTTGAGGATGAAGAGATAAATCTCTTCTTTCAAATAAGTGAATAATATATCGGGAGTTATACTGATAAGACAGAGAATTGAATGACTCACTGCTAGCACAATAGCCGCGCGGTCTACCGGGTCATCTCACCTGGCCATCCCGAGGCGTGTTTTTCCTGGCAGCCTCGAAAAAACTATTACTTTCACTGTCCACTGCGCAAGGTCCCACTCGTATTAGCCTACTGCGCCAATAAGCCATCGCTGCCGAAATTAACACTGCTACTGATTTTACCGGCATTGTCCTACGGGCTGCCACTGCCTCAATGTCTAAACCATCAGTCTTTTTCATCAAGCCTTGGGCTATCCATCATCTAGACTCATTGTCAGTACCTGCTGCTGATTCTATCGACTTGGCCAATTTCATCGAGGCTACCCACTGTGTCTAAACAAGCACTATTTCGTCAGCGTATCTCCTGACGGATTTAACCTTGTAACTGTAGGCCTATAATCCCGCCATCAGGAGTTAAGTTGATAGGGAAGAGAATTGAATGACACGTCGTAGGCATGATAACCACGCCGAGTTATCGCACTCGGCTACCTGAGGAGCCTTTTTTCCTGGCAGCCTTGGAAAAACTCTTGCTTTCATGGTTTTTACCATCCCTTATCGCCATGGCAAGTGTCACGAGGTCAAATTTTCATCCAAAAATAGACCTTGTGCAACAGTCTAGTCCCACTAGACTCAACCTTTTCCTCACCAATTCACTCGTGTTTGCCTACAACTAGTTTGTCCCACACCCCAAGAGGTTACCCACACTTTTTAAAAATTATAAACAAGTGGAATACACAAGAGAAGATGCACAGAACCAAGCACACACGTTATTACAGGAAAACACTCCTAACCTTAATTTCGTCAACAAAGGGTATACATAAGTTCATTAGTGTGTGTGCTATAAACAAGTGTTTTGCATCCCAGAGAATGAATACGCACCTATATACAGCCTATTACATGGAAGATTACAACAAAAATGTCTCCTAAGACATGGGCCATTTTTGGTCAGTTTGGTTTGCTGGAAAACTACCAATAACTGTTGCTTCTTCCTTGGCCTGCCACCTAACAAGCCAATTGTACTTTCTGCCACCTTCCATGCTGTCAGAATAGGTGTCTGCATGCCTTGGACTATCTGTCGTCGAAGTTCCCAATCTCATTAGCCCATTGCACCAATATGTCAATGCTACCAAATCGCTAAACGTACACTGCTAAATCTGTCAACGTTCATGCACGCTGCCACTATTGATGCATGTTGCCATTCGTGCCAGTAGTGTTTACGTCAAGTCTTGGACTGTCCATCGTTCAGACTTATCGTCAGCCCCTACTATTGATTTTGTTGATGCTGCCGAATTCATCAACGTTGTCGATCTCATCAGTGCTGCCAAATTTGACATTGTCCTATTGTGTCATTCCAACATTGTTTCTTCAAGCCTAGGACATTCCATCGTCCAGACTTATCATCAGCCCCTGCTGCCGATTCTGTCGACGCTGCTAAATTTGACACTGCTGCTGAATTCGTCAATGTTGTCGAATTCGACATTGTCCACTGTGTCTAAACTAGCACTATTTTGCCAATGTACCCCTAACGAATTTAACCCTGTGACAAACCTCCCTCACCAGAAAAAGTCGACGTCCTCGTCGAACCAATTCTGAAGCACCTTTGTCTCAAGTCTGTACACTATCACAGTTCAAGGTCGCCCACACACAACCTCTTGGTTCTGGCCATATTCGCATCCAGAATGATATCCATCGATTCTGCAATGTCAAGCTGACATTCTCGTCATCAACCCATTTTTGAACCAAGCTGCGACTAACGTCTTCTCTAAGGTCCTGCTTGTTCCCCAACAGAGTTAAAATAACCTTTGAGTCCAACCCAAGGCATTGAGATCAATCCCATCGATCTAGTCTGGCCATAGACAAAGCTGCACCTCTCCACAGATACATTACTGCCATGTCTCTCCATAATTCGTATGCGCCTTCCCCAAGTCACACACAAGCTGTCCTCATTTGTTAGCAATCCCACATGCCAACTAGTGAACCCACATGCCTTTTTTTTTTTGTTGCAAAGTTTAGAGGTTAAATGCATTGTTTTATTGGCCAGCTATGAAACAATTGATTAAGCAGATGGTTGAAGAATGTGGTGTTTGTAAGAGGGTGAAATTGGAGAGAATGGATTTTTAGGCTTATTACTACCTCTCCCACTACCTAATTATGGATGAATTTGGTAAAGTCAAGGTGGTTCTAATAGTGATTATAATGAAGAAAGGTAACAAGGTTGCTACAATGGGCTCGGTCAAATCTTTTTGAGGAAGATGCCACCTAGGAAGATCTTGATGAGCTTAGCAAGGAATTTCTAGATTTCTGTACAGATTCTGGAGGTCACGAATCCTTTCAATGAGGGGAAATTGTTACATTATGGATCAGGAGAGTATTAGATGCATGTGGGCTAAAGAATGAGTTGCGAGTTAATTAAGTGATAAGGAAGAAAATAACAAAAGTGTCATCTTGAAGTAGTTAGGGATTTAACACGTGAAATTGTTATTAAAACAGTTAGTGACAGTTATTAGCTGTTAGTGAAAGTTTATTAGTTGGTTAGACAGATAGAATTGGAAGGAAATTTGGTGTCTAATAGGAATGATTTCTGTAATGTGTTTTTCAAAAAATAACTAAGAAAATCTGCTACTGTAGTTTTCATCTATCCCTCTTCTTCTTCTATTTCTCCCCCTCAGTTCTTTCAATCTCTTTGTTAATAAGAGTTCTTCACAGATTTCAGGGAAAGAAGGACAAGGATTTCGGTTAGCAGGTCTTCGCTGTTAACAACTGTTTCCATTCACAAAGAGAATAATGGTGGTGGTGTTTTGCTTCCTACCGCGTAAAGCATAGTGAATCGTGAAGAGTTACAAAACTGAGAGACAAAGCAGTGTATATAATGCAAAAACCCTAGTTCTGAAATAATAACTATTATTTAATCCTTGTGCTTTTTAATGGAATAATAATTTAATCTTTTTATTTGAAAAGAAAAACTAATATTAAGTTCTGGATTTTCATATTTGACTATTTTCACATTTGACTATTCCACAAAGCTCGTTAACGCGGTACAACCTAAATTCTCAAAAACAAAAAGCAACAGATATTTTGCATTTGCTCCTCAATTAACTGAAATCCAATCTTTTATAAATTGGAGACCCTCATGAGATCCTAGCGTTAAGAAGACAAGAAAAGTTGGAAGAATGGTCACTCTATTAGATTTGTTTCAAGGAAGCAATGGAGAAAGCACAGAACAAACAAACAAAACAAAAGAAGAATAGAGAATGATGAAATCTTATTCAAGCCAAGATGCATGTAAGACCTTAATGTCTTATCCCGTGGTTGGATTGCCAACATGATCATACAGCAAACAAACATCTACAATGGTCTATGTTCCAAAAACTGGACATACAAAGTAAAATTACCAGACCCGACGTCTCAATGTGAAACAAAGCTTATTGAACCAAATTACTGAGGAGATGGAATTAAAACAAGAGGCAATCCAAGCTTCGGGATCCAGGCAAACATCCATCTGCAAAACCAGTCATCGATAATACAAAAGATTAGACAAAAGAAGAGGGCTTTCAGATCATAATTAGTCTTCATGCATTAGCCTTAACAGGTCTTCCATCAAAACATGTTACCATTTCAATGCGATATAAACAGTGATTTACACAGGTTGAATTAGCAATCCCTCCAAGAATACATCAAGGAAAACCATTTCTACCATGGTGCCAGCTTGTTTTAGTAGGTATTCGGTCAATCATGGGAACCACAACAAGGTGATTATGCAAGACTGCAAACTAACACAGAAACATCTGTCTTACAATTAGTATATCTTAATCATTTCAAGACATTAAAATAACTCATCCTTGTATTTGTGCAATATTAGCTCCGGTATATTGTAGAGAAGAATGCATAACAGAGGTGTGATTTGCAGAAAAAACAAGCAGCCAACCAGTTTACTCATTTCCACATTTTGTTCTGCGAACCATCATTATATGCTTCAAAATTCAAATACTTTGAACTGTAACTTTCTATCCACTCCTTTCTTGTGTTCTTTTAAAGCCATCTTAATAACCACACTTCAAGTCTGCTGATTTCATTAATACATAAAATGTTTAGTGCCTAGCTCATTATTTTTAGAGTATAATCAATTTAATCATGGGTTTATTAAACTACCTTTCAGTTTAACAATAACTTTACAATCATTTAACAACCCAGTTGCACATTCCCTGTTTTAACTATCTTATTTTAATTCCATGTATAACATCTTCCACAACGCGCTCCTCCATTTGTACTTCAAATCCACATCACAACAACATCACACAAGGAAAGGGGGCAATAAATAAAGCAGGCATCCTAAAACATACTCAATTCACTAAAACTGAAAATGATTAAAGAAACCTCAGCATTTCAAAGAAATGCATAATTCTCAGAAAAGCAGCAAGCCACCACAGCCAATGTTTAGTGAATATAATAGATAATCCATCGTATAATTGAGGGTAAAGGAACCTGGATGTGGCACAACAAGAAAAGAACAATTTCTACTGCCACAAATACAGATTCCAAATTTTAGTTCAGTAATTGTATATTAGCGCATTATAACTTGTTGATTTTACATTCTACAGTCTACACAAGGAATTGAAAATCTATTAGCCTTGACGACCAAAAGATTCATTGAGGGATTCATTGTTTTATCAAAGAGCACTACCTCCCATTGCAGCTCAAAATAGGAAAGCACTCTCATGCAAACTACAAACAACCTAATTCCTGTAACAAACTACAAAGATCCTTTTTCTCACTTATGTTAAGCTTGGGAACAAAGTTCCTATTAGCTACCATGACACCAAATCCTTTTCTCGTACATCTTCCCATGCCATTTCTGACCTCTTTCAACCCTTCACCCCTACTACTTTAAACTAATCACTCTTACAGTACCATGTATTTATAAATTTAACACCTTAATGGTAAAAAGTATGAAAGAAAAAATTTCCCTCAACCGGCCCTTCTGAATCCAGTTTTGCAGCATTCATCGTCTTCCAGTGAAATAAATTATAATAAATCCTAACACATCTTTACATTCATCTTGATATCCTCATTTCAACTCTGCCTCTATCATAAAATATTTTTTGTTCATGTCAAGCAGTCACAGCCTAATTGTTCATGATAATTAATAAAAGGTAGACAATGATGCAGCACTCCAGTTGCACTTCTCAGTTTTAATCATCCTATTCTGATTCTATGGCTAAGATCTATGTTAATGGCCCCTCCTTTTTTACAACAGAGCCTAGGAACCGAAAATGATCATCATGAGCACCTGTCCACAATAGAATCCAACAGCGCTCCATTCTTGATTCCTCAGGTTTCCAACATTAATGTGATATACTCCCAATAAAAACTACATACGACTCCAAAAGTTTTGAGGAAAAAAAGACAACGCAGGCAAGTGAAAAAACATGAAACCTCTTCAAAGAAAAGTACAAATAATTTAAAGAAACCTTAAAATTACACAAAAATTCACAATTTCATAAACAAGATACTTCAATCATCATAGAAAATACAAGAACAAGAAAACACACTCATGTCACCAAACCAAAATCACAAGTCAAACCCTAATGGTTCATATAATTATTAATTACAAATATATCCAAATCAGAACAACCTCCAATTTCCAATTGACAGCAACAAAAATCTCTGGTAAATCAAACAATTAAGAGTCTGCATCACCATAGTCAATCACATTACATAAAAAGATCCAAACTTTTTTCGCAGAAATTAAAAAACAAGAAAACCCATTTGCAAACTACCCATAATTTCAAATCCAAACCAAAAAAATCAGTCAAATAAACATCAAAACAGATATGAATCACAGAACCCACCATTAAATTTTTTTAAAAAATATAACCCATCTTACCTCAAGGAAGAAGACACACAAACCAACATCCTCTAATCAGTGAGAGTGAGAAGAGGAGTGGTCAGAGGAAGGAGCATAAATCTTGTTATAGACTTGCTCTCCAACAAGATAGACGCCAAAGGCTACAAGAGCGATGCCGAGGCCCGGAGTGGCGTGGCGGAATTGGTTGGTGAGCATGGGATGCTTCCTCCATTCGTCTCTTCTCCTGAAGAACTCTCCTGTTGATCCCAAAGGTTTCCCCATTTTCTTCTCTGTTTTTTCACTTTCTTTTTTCCTTACTGATTTGCAGTTACTGGGTTTACTTAGGTTTGTTTGTTTGTTTTATGAGCTGAGGTCTTTGTTTTATTTAACCTAATGTCTTAAAATGCATGTTCCCTATAAAACAAATTTCAAATTTTATTATTTTATTAAAAAAATTAAACTGATATTTTTTTTCTCCAATTATATTTAATTTTATACGGATAATATACCTAAATATCATAATTTAAAACTTAATCTGGATGGAGATGAAATAAAATCAGAGAGGATTGATTTTATAACTTTTTTTTAAGCAAAAAAATATTGTTTTAATAAAAAAATAATAGCTTGGTTTTGATTGAATTATCGAATTAACTAAGTGTTTTTTTAATTAAAATTATGAATTGACAATGTTCGTGTCAACTTGTAAGGTTGGTTTCGAGAATATTTAACGGACATTTAAGTTTTAAAATGGTAAATATAATTAAAAAAATGTATATATTAATATAATATTTATTTTTTTAATTGATAAAAAAATAAATAATACTAGGTGGAATAAAAAAAAAAACTTTATTTAATTTGTGTTCTAGAGATGTGCTTGCTACGAGAGACGAAATGTGAGAATGGATGAGAAGGGAAGGATAAGGTGTTTTAAATATTTTTTAAAAAACGTTTTGGAATGTGCTTGGGAAGTATTAAATTAAAAATTTTAAAATATTTTTTTATAATTTTAATATATTAATATTAAAAATAAAAAATATATAATTTTTTATATATTTTCAATTAAAAAATATTTTTATAAAAACATCATTACCAAAAAGGCATTAATTACTTTCATAGAAGATTCACATGATTATTTTCATGACAAATTTCATTAAATAAAGTACATAAATTATGAAAAAAAATTCCAACAAAGTAATCAAGATAATATTAGGAAGAAAATATACCCAAATTACTTTAAATTTATATTGAAATAACTATAACTATAATAAATTATATATATATATATATATATATATATATTTGAGTATGGAAGTTCAATTAAATCTATCCAAATAATTCAGATAATATTTTAAAAAGTTTTCACTACTTTATTTTCTTTCCGTGCACTGATATTTTTTCTGAACTCCCAAGCTCCTATCTTATTACGAGTGTGTTTGAGATTGTGATAACAGTAATAGTTTAAAGTGTTTTTTGTTTAAAAATATATTAAAATAAAAAAATTATTTTTAAAAAATTATTTTTAACATCAGCATATCAAAACGATGTGAAAACATAAAAAAAATTTCATTCTAAGTAAAAAAAATCAATTTGTATCGCGTTCCCAAACACACTCTAAATCTTCTATGGTAACTTAACATTCAAACCTCTCAACCCAATCAAGAGCTTCGAAAATAACTTGGGTTGTGTTTGTTTCTCGAAAACTGGTTTTCGAGAAACCACTTTCCAAACTTTCATGTGTTTGTTTGCCATTAGAAAAATTAGTCAATAGAAAACATTTTCCAGTTACAGGAAAATTTGACTTGATTTCTAGGAAAGTGTTTTTCTTTTATTTTGGACGGAAAACACTTTTTGAAAGTTGTGAAAAAATTAGCAATGTCATATTATTTGCTGATTATATCAAATTTGGTCCTTAAAGTTTTGATTGCTATTTATATTTTG
>Ga0325404_1007304_pt1 | contig 11528 bp, 2 predicted proteins | sample PopdelMetagenome_18_FD_205664 | JGI IMG/M metagenome (GOLD analysis project Ga0325404, IMG submission 205664) | Populus deltoides microbial communities from Bellville, Georgia, United States - Xylem-Control-R1 | ecosystem: Host-associated > Plants > Phyllosphere > Stem > Wood/Secondary xylem... | reverse complement strand
ACTAGAGCTTATGAAATATTAGTAAAGGCCTACTCGATCTCCTAAAAGGAAGTAGTGGGACGAACAGTACCCGTGACTTCTTGGCATAAGCAAGGGAATCACTACTAATATATATTCTGCCTAATTAAGAAGCAGTTAGTACTTTGCCAACTACTAACTACTTAAATTAATCATTCACAACAAATGATTGACATGCATAATTTAATTTAAAAGATATATGAAATTAATATTTTTTATTCTTAATATTAACACATCAAAATCATCTAAAAACACTTAAGAAATAATTAATTTACTATTTTTTCTAAATAAAAAATAATTTGAAAACAACAAGAACAAACACTTGGGAGTTTCTCTTTTTTCTATTTGTTTTTTTCTGTGTGATGACATTACAACTATGAGCTTGTCGATCGACTCTATAATGGTAAGTGATAAATTGTTTGTAGCAGGTATGGAAAGAGACGCTCAAATTGCAATGTCACAACTCAAATAACTACATGCATAATTAATTAACCTTGCCCTAATTTCTGCCTTTCCACAATTTCTTTAATTATAGCATAATTTATCGAAGGTGTACATGCAGTATTTATTTATATAACATGCTTGTCTTTCTTTTAGGAAAAATCAGACTGATTAACCCTTGTATTGATTTAATTAGGTGAATATAAAAGACATTTATACTAATGGAAATCCTAAGAGTTGGAAATCTTCATTTTGAAATTCTTGATGGACCTTGCGGTTTGAATTTAATATATATACCTACTAGCTAGAGTTCCAATTGGAATGTTATTAATGCATAATTATAAACCCTCGTATAACTGATGAACATGTCAACTCGATGATCTGCTGAAATGGAATTTAATTAAGGTCTTCAAATTAATTTTTCTTTACTGAAACCATGTTTTTTTAAAAAAAAAATTATAATTTGAGTTAACTAGCTAATCCATTGATTAACTTGTTCAACTCATATTAAGACATTAATCATATTAATAACCTGTCACCTCATATTAAGAAATGTTGTAGCATCCATTGATTTCTTATTAGAAATCTTGCACGTTCCTTCATATGACATGGGAGCGGCCCTCATTGAAACCCTAGCTATAAAATTTGGGTCAGATTGGCAGACCAACTCAGGTCTTAAATCGATTCAGATTGAAGAAAATAAAATGAGTGATGCTGTCAGATTTAGTAAAAACCTCATGTCAATCTGTGACTGGTATAACTTTATCAAAACCTAGCCCTTAATTTTTTGATGTTTTTGAAAAAAAAATTGGACAAAACAACATCGTTTAGATATAATAGATGCTTTTATAATTATCAAAACAATGCAGATTATATTAAATATAATTTAGTTCAACAAAATGCGATTGTAAATTCAAGAATGAATGAGTACTCGAAAAATAAGTCAACATATATATATATTCAAGAAATTAACTACTCATCATATAATCAACATACATATTTATTAATATTACATGCATATTAAAGATTATCTCACTCTTCCGGAAAATGAAAGAAAAAAAAAGGATACAGAACCAAAGACTACTAAAGATCATTAGAAGGAACGTCAACAAAACCAATAATGAATACAAGAAACACTAAAAAATGACTCGAAGTAATGTATCATAAAAGATTGAAAACTCTAAGTTTAGAGACCAAAATGTAAATATAAAGCCGAACTATTTCACCTGATTAATCCCAAACATAACTCAAATTGATTGAACCTAACAGACCCAATAAATTTCTATTGTCAAGTTAACCGGTCAATTGAAATGACCAACTAGTTGACCACTATCACATGTCAACCGATCAATCGGCTTAGACCAACCAATCAACCAATAGCAACCAACCAATAGATCGACCAGTTCAACCGAACTAGTAGACTAGTTAATCGGGATTTCCAGAATCTTGATCTACCAATCTTCAAATCAACAAATCCCCAAAATAAGCATTTCTTCTTCAAAAACCTATAATCTAGACAACATATCAAATTGACCTTGAGCAGAATTAACACTCTACAACATCAATTAAAACCCTTAAATCATTCCTTCATCAAATCAAAATAAAAACCCTAAACTCTTCTTTAATCATTCCATAATCAAAGTCTTAATCGAAAATAATAGTAAAGGGAGATACTTACTTGTTTCTTCAACCTTCCTGGAATCAAAACTTAAGTTTAGAGTTGATTTCCTTGATATTTTTGGAGAAAGTTATGGTAGAGAGAAGAAAAGAGAAAAAAACAAAAAAATAATTCTCGAGCAGTCTTTTCTTTAAATACCTAGGTTAGTTTGGTTGAGTTTGGACTGAACTTTAGGCTTGAGTTTGATAGGTCAAGAATATAATTTTTACATCTTGTTCCAAGTTGATCCTTAAATCGAGATTTATAACTATATGTGAAACTATTTGTGGTGGATGTGCCCCGCTCGAAACGTTATAAATTCCTCCAATTATTTTTCTTGTCTCCCAAATGTTCAATTGCAAAACATGCTCAATGAAGATTAAAAATACTACCTAATTCTCTTATAAATTATTTAGAATCAATTCTCTAATGTAATTGAATTTAATTATAATATTCAATTTAAATTTAATTTTAATTGATAAATAAATTAAATTCATATGTGATTAAGATATTCTATTACCAAATTTAATTCATTTTATTGTCTATATCACCAAATTTACATGTGCCCCATGTTGGTACTCATGCATGCATGATACCAATGGTAATCCCTCCATTTTCTTTTCTATATATAGCCTGTTGGCACCAAAATGGGTGGAGCGATCCATGCGTACCGTATTATTTCGTATCATACAACATGAACAGATGTCGAAACCTATCAATAATGAGTTATAAATGCCGTTGCACTCACAGTATATTTCAATGATACGATTTCAAGGAATGATTTACTCGTCAGATCACGTCCATGGATCATTGAATGCTAAATGATTTACATGAACACGGGTAGCATTCACATTGTTGGTGTATAAATTAGTAAATATTGCTTCAAGGAGTTCTATGATCGTTTAGCAATATCATCATCCTTTCCCTTGAATATTGTTATAGATCCTCCGCCTGCATACTGTTTTCTGATGATTCCTATATATGAATTTCTTTCTTTTCTTCCTTTGATGCTTGAAATTTGTAGTGTAAAAAACACTCTTCACATAATCCAAAAGAACTTTCAGTAGTTCTAATCACCTCAACAACTAGGTCAAGTTGGCTTCCAATCCTTGTTCTTGCATGCTGCTGCAGGTACGCAAAATGGTCTGAATTTTAGAACTGTGTCCATATCATACCAAATTGTTGGTCAATTGTCCTATAAATGGTATGTAACTACATGAGCACCATATGCCTAAGACGCCATTTTTCTTTTAATGAATATGTCAATGAGAACATTGTGTTTCCCATCTCACAAAGTCCTAATCTCGTCTTCTAATATAATAAGATTCGAAGTCAAAATTTCCATGTTGGAAATGACTCATTGGTGATTAATATAGTGTCATTTTTAGATTGTATAATTGTTTTTCTTCCGTGTCTGTTTGGTTTCTAAGCGGGTACAAGGAGTCCTAGATAACTTTGAAGGCATTGTCTTTGACCTTTGCCCTCCACAAATTCTGGTTTATGTTGGTCAATTCTGGGAAACAAAACATTTTAGAAACCTTAATCATGGTAGCAAGAAACAAATGGAGTCCAAAGATCAATTATTAAGACCTTTTCAAACCACTTGGGTTGATTAAAGCTGCAAATCAGGATCTTGTTTACCTTTTTGGTGTGTTTTGCCAAAACGCTATTTGTTTAAAATTTGAAAAATAAATTTATTTAAAATTATTTTTTTAATGTTTTTGGATTGTTTTGATATGCTGATATTAAATATAAATTTTAAAAAATAAAATAAAATTATCTTGATGTATTTATAAGAAAAAAACTCCTTCAAACAAAATCTTATCACACTCTCGAACGTGCATTTCATGTCATATTTATCTAGTGCAAGCAAGGAACTGTTGGTTCATAGGATAAGTTGGTGTGTTCATGTTACCTATCATCTTATGTTAAAATCGAAAAAAGAATATTTTCATGAATTTACAAGTACGGATGTGTGATGGCAGTGCATAAAACTTGTACGAGGAAGGACATAAAATTGGTGAATAAAATCTTTGTTTTAAGACTATCTGAGCATTAAAATAAAAAAAACAAAAAAAAAAACATGTCACTTTAACTTGTATAAAAAATTTCGAGATCTATTGTATGGGAAATGTGAAATCGGGACATATATAGATTGCTTTCTCGTGAAGAACTTCAGCTAGGCTCTCGTATTCTTTTCCACTTGAGAGAAAGGTTGCTTATTGTTTATATGGCCAAGCTAAAAATTTGCACTGAAAGGGCTTGGTTATAATCTGCTTTCCAACTCAAGGTGATGATGCAGCAATGGAGAATCAGTAAAAAAACATTAGAAAATCTAAGGCAGATATTAGGAAATTTAATTCCTTTTCCTTCTGTAGCTAAATGTAGATGCTGTATGAATAAAATAATTTCTTCTTCTTTTTTTTAAGAAAAAATAAGGATTAAAAGTCTGTGTTATTTGATTAATGAGTAAAATAGATTTTTATGAAGATATAATTCATTCTGTTTTAATCCTACTTAGCCTTTGTATTAAGTCAGCTTCCTATTGAAAAAATACAGTTCTGAACTGTTATATCCATCTCTCCATTTACTTCTTTGATTCTTTCGTCTCTGAAATCTTCAGAAGTGATTAAAACTTGTATAACGATTTATTTTTATAAAACTCTCTTCAAATAACGAGAAGGGTTCTGTTTCTTACATGTTTTCCTCCATTTTTTCTCAGATAAAAGTCGTCTTCTATCCACATTGATGAAGCAATGAATACCTTTTCCTCTCTTCTTATAGATATCAAGAACCTTGAATCTTCACTAGCCAAAAACTCCTTGTCTCTTCAATGGTGTTTAGAAGCCACAAATCTCCTCAAGAAGATGCACTTTCAGTTTCTTGAAGTATTTCAGAAGTCTGAGGTACCCATGTTCTGCGATGGGGGAAACTATTTGGATGAGTACATGGAGGAGTCTTTGAACATCCTGGATTTTTGTAACGCGCTGAGATCAGCCATTTCTAAAATGGATAGGTACCGTTTAATAGTTGATGTTGCAGTTAGGAGATTTTCTGATGAAGGGTATTTAGGTTCGGCCATGAATATGACTGAAATTGAGAAATTAGAAAGAGAATGGCAGAAGCTTTATGGCTTTGAGAACTGGAAAATTGTGAATCTATACAAGACTGGCAGACCGAAAACGAAGACCAAGGATGATGAATTTTGTGCATCATATGCTGTAAGAAGAACGATGAATATTGTCTGTTCGCTCCTGTTTTCTGCAATATTCTATCCAGCTCCAATAGAAAATGATGAGGAGGCATATAGAGATTTCTCTCAACTGAAGTTATTCTCATCATCGCTGAGGAAGCTTGTTTGTTGCTTTTTTGAGGAGAGAAGAGGTTTCAATGATAACTCAAGGCCAGTTTTAGTTGAGACTAAAATGGTAGGGAGTGCAGTTGAGGATTTTAAAGTTCAGATTCTGAAGGGTGTGGCTCTGAATAAAGAGAAGTTGGGAAAAAGCATTGATTCACTGCAGAAAAGTTCCCTGGCTTTCAAGGAAGATCTAGAAATGTTTGATTCTGTAGTTAATGAGCTGTTTCAAGAGGTGGTGAAAGGAAGGAATGAGATCCTAGGTATGGTTGCGTCAAGCTAGAAAAATCATGGAAATAATTTTTTTTTTTATCATAGTTTTATATAATCTATATGCAAATTACACTAATACAGAAAAAAGCTACCTTGTACTTGCAGGCTTTTAATTTTGTGGAGAAATATTATGTAGCAGAACATAAAGGCAAATCTTGAATTGAATCCCTGTCTAAAATGCTGATGTGTGGGCACGATGCCGATTGCCTCTGATAGGTTACTAGTATATTGTCCTGTGATTTTTCGTGGGTTAATAACAACTTTTTTTTTTTTAACTGTAACAAAATATCCAAAGTACAGAAAATATATTAAATATTTTGGATATAAAATAGAGTTTAATGTTATTAAGTCCGGTTGAAGATAGTACATAACGTTGGACAGCTAGACCCAATGTTATTGGTTTGTTCAGTTAGACCCAATAGCATTGAATTTGATTGCATAGCAGTAATTTTTTACTAAACACAGAAAAAACAACGTTTTCCAAGACATTATATTTATAGTACAAATACTCTATGTCTACAATATAATTAATAGTATAATGAGTTTATATACACGATACATGTACTATATTTCTTAATATATTGAAAAAAAAGACTTAGAGGAGAGAGAAAATAAAACTCGTAGCTGTAAAAAATTAATATGAATATTTTTATCTATAATTTTTCTCTTATTTATTTTTATATTATTTTTTAGATAGGTATATATAATAACTAATAGAATATCACTTGTTATTCTATTAAAATTATAAAATTTCTATTTAAACCATTAAAAGGAAAATTTATTTAAAAAATAAATAAAAAATATTTAAAAACTTAATAAGACTTGAAAAACCTAGAGAGTGAAAAAATTTTGAAACTAGAAAATTTAAAAAACCTAGAAACATACAAAATGAAGCATCTTAAAAAAAGAAAAAAAAAATACTCGTAAAAGAAATAAAGATAACATTGGTAACAAATCATGTCTTGCAAACTTATCTTGTTGCAATAGAAATTTAGAAAAGATTTAGAAAAAAAAATATAGATTTAAAATTTATTTTTTGTAAATTAATTTTGAAATGCTTCACATCTTTTTATGAGGTTTTATAGACAATTTTTTTATATTTTATGTTGTTATTATTTTTTTCTGGCTTACAATTTCTTTAACAATTAATAGCATGGGGCATTCTTCTTGGACAAAAGTTTTGTTGGAAGTAATGCAATTTATGCATGTTTTCTACAATAATTATGGATTCAATCCTTCCCTACAAGAACTTCTAGTCTCTTCGTAATAAAAAAAAGGAAAACAAAAACAGTAATAACAGTGGAGAATCGAAGCAGTAATTCAAGCATGATTCACATTTTGGGTAAGGAATGCAGAATAAGTAAATGAGTTCTCAAACTGCAATTTCTATAAAAGAACATTATATCGTACAAACCTCATTATACATAAAAAAATTGTTACGAACAACAGCCAATTTTGATACCCAATAATGTAGGGAAAATCAAATAGTTTTTCTAAGACAATAAAAGATAAAGTGTAGTTCTAGTGGAAGCAATAGTGCATAAGGCACTGTGACATTAATGGCCTAGAGATGAAGCAATAAATGGTGAATTGAATCGGTACAATAAGACATGGTAGATCACAAATTTCTTTTCCACAGGTATTTAATTCATGTCAGAGAGAGACAGCAGCAATATTACCTCATCCCAACAAATCTCGCCAATAAAACTTTTCTTCTGCTTTGGACTTTCCTCACATCTTAATTGCAGATCCAGAACAAAATGGTCCACAACCATCACTTTTACTGTAATATATTGGGGCATTAGAAGGACGCATACCACTGTCAGGCTCTCAAACTTGGTCGACTGGGTGTAGCAAAAAATAATGTACAGACAGAGTCATCCGATGAAGAGATAACTTGAATGTGTTTCATTCTGCTGCTTCTTGACGAGGAGTACTTCGCTTCTCCTCCGACTTGTGACGAAATAACTTCGCTATGGCCCTTCTCTCACAATCCTGCAACATAGAAAAAATCATGATACAAACTGTAGTTTCTAGATTTCTTTACAACTGTTAATAGTTGGGGATGGGGAGAAAATTAACTTTTGACAACTAGTTTTATTTGGAACATTTGCTGCTACTACGGACTTCATTCACTTTAGTAGGGATAAATCATAGAAAAAGTTACGCTTCTTCACCTTGAACATATTAAGATAAAATGGTTTGCCAGGATTCATCCTTCTCAATTTCTGGTATGTAAAAGCAAAACTCAGCTGATCACGAGGAGTAAAGCGATCAACCTCATTGAACCAGAGACAGGAAAATAGGTTTGACATTGGAGTGTGCGCTCTCACAATTAAAGACCCTTCAGGCACATCTGTAAGCAGTACAAAACGTCTTGTCAAACTAAAAACAGCAAAAGTTCAGCAGAGAATTGTATAACCTGAAAACTATGAGAGAATATTACTGCTGGGAAGGAGCTTGTTTGGATCAGAGACATTGAATCTTTTCAGCCCATCAGTCTGGTAAGAAGCAAATTGCTGGTCTATGACAGTGTGATTATACTTGTTCAGTCTCTTATTTTGAGCAACCTCTTCCCATACACAATGCCGATCATAGTGTTTAGAAATGGCAAATTCATAACCTTTTCTCCACAAAAAGTACTCAAGAACCAGAAGAGGATCAACTTGAAGACGTAATTTGCTATCCAACCAAATTGAATACCTGGAAAATATTTATAGGCAGAATATTAGACACAATTGTCAGATCTTGTTTTGAAATAATTCCCACCAAGTAAGAAAATTATTAGTTCATATGTTCCTTCCAATGTCACAACTATTTAAGCAGAGGTCACCTAAATGATGAACCAAAATCTATGAGCATCCTGGACAGTTTTGTGGTGTGAACCATTTAAATAACAAGTTAGATCATTTGAACGTGATGATTTAAATATATCACAATAAGAGTTCCTTGAAGACAATATTACTTCTGCTGGTACCAGTGCTGGAACCCTGGTTGCTAGAGTTTCCTCGAAGACAATACTGGATACATTTCTAAAGCAAGAAATGAATGGCCTTGTGTATCTTCTAGCTCGCTGCTCTTTTTGTCAGCTTGGGCTTCTCAATACAATTTATATGATTTATAAATAAATAAATGGTCTGATACAAAACTCAAGACCATTTAACTATAAACCCCTCCATCATATCTACTAAGGTTAATCCCTATGGGAAGGGATCCAGCATAACTTTAGTTTGTGATCAAATGAGCAATCAGTTTCTCACAAATTGTAACTCGTTTTTTAAAGGACCCAGTATAGCACTACTCCAAGTTCTATGTTCTTCTTCTTCTTCTTTCCCTTAATGTTCAGACATCAAATTCACTCCACACAGACTCCACAGCACAAAACAGCAATCACGGGGCATTTAAAAATTAACTGCAGTACATAACCAACAGTTCAATTTTGATTCTCACCTTGCAGAAGGGAAAAGCCTGTGTGGCAACAATTTTGGCACTTTACCCACTCTTCGCATATCATTATATGGTAGATTCTTCACCACCACAATCTTCCACAAACCTATAAAACCAGCTGTATCTGGAATGTGGCCTTCTGAAGAAAGCGTTTGGAAAGTAACCTCATCCATGAACATTACAAAGCAGACATTTTTCCTTGATAAACGAGTGACCTGAAAGAGGGATGAGAATTTATGATCAGAATAGGATTCCACAACATACATCACAAGTTAGTGATGAAATTGGTGTCCAGCTGATAGAAAGTATCACCCATGATGATTCGACTTTGCGAGCTCGTCAGAGTAGAGGAAAAGGTGCGTAGAAGGTGATGTGTGACCTAAGAGGCTCATCAAGAGCAAGATTGAATATTCAAGAATTTCCAAATTCAGCTCTAAACTCGACATTTGGGGACTCTTCCAGCGCTGATTACAATTTTAGTAAATTTCTAATTTTATCCACAAGAGACCACTAAGAGGTACAAGATTATTATAATCTGAACCACTCATGTTTTTATTCATATTCTGTGATCCCAAGCGGTTACCTGGTCCTAAGGGTCTTAAATTCACATTACAAGCCAAAGTTCACATAGGATATGGGTATAGGGAAGTCTATAAATGTATAAGCTTCTAATGCTCTATCTTGGGAATAAATGTTATTTTACAGAATTTCAATCTCTGAAGCTGTCAATGGGGTTGTGAATTTGAGATATCTAAAAACAATTCAATTTCATAAAGCTGAAATTTGGTTGACTTCAGATTATAGAGTTGTGTATTGAGCAATAAAGGAGCAGGTTCATCAAGTGAGGATGTTAAAATGGATGGGTGAAAATAAGCAGATAAAATAAATAAATACATAATAATAATAATAATTGGGTAAGAAATGAGTGCATCTGTGGGAAGGCTAAGCTGTCAATGCAGGGGGTAAATTAAGCAAGAATTATGTGAAAAGGTCTGATTGCATCCATGCCAAAGCTACTGGGGTATTTTCAAGGAAGAACCAGAAGTACTGAGAAAGAGAGTGGAGAGATAAACCAACAATGGCATTGCTAAAGTAGTCAAAAGTAATTTACCATCACAACAGGTTGCAGAAACTTAAGACCAAAGCATAATTGAATGGATGAGATCAATAATCTTAACCACCTGAACAAGCTTGGATTGAGACATTTGGGAGTTGAGATGATTTTAGTTGACTAGATCTTTAAGATTGCAGGATGCAAGTCTAACCTCAGGTTTTGTATCAATGGCACCTTATGGGAAGTTCTAGGAACTCTTGGTTTGAAGATCTTCTACCATCAGTTTCGAGGAGATTCATTATATATATATATATATATTTCCTCCATACCTCAAGGATCCTAATTTCAACACCCTGAATAAAGTTTACACCAATTAATCCTAACATATAACAAAATCCTAGCAGATATAGTTAGTAATTACTATTAGCAGGTACTACATCTGCACTAGACCACACCTCAAATCATTTATACCTTGTTTGACATCACGCCATCCCAAATCACCAAGTATTGCGATCCACTTGCCCTTTTTAATCACCTAACTTTCTACCCTTCTTACATCACGTAAAATAGCACTATAAGAAATAATTCCTTCGTGGAAACAAACAAGTTGTCCTAAATCAGCACAGCACATAGGATAGGATGTTGCTTAGAAATCCAAAGAATATAACGTCCTAATAGATACCCATCATCCATATCATATGCAATAAATATAGAAATTATATAAAGGTTCACATGTATAAAATGCTTGATGGGAGATAAGAAAAAATCCAGGAAACAACAAACAAAAAGCTGCATAGAATTTTAGGTGCTGCAGTGTACAAAGAAACACCAAGGAAACTTGACACAAACTTGCAGGCAGAAATATACCATATACATCATAACAAAGCTTCAATATATCAGGAAACTCCAAATGAGAAACAGAATAAAATAAGGAAAAAGTTGGGTTTTACCTTCAGTAAATTGAGAAGATTATTCTATAAACACGATAGATAGAATCAAATGCTCCAACCAGATAACCCAAAAAAGGCAGAACCAAACTGCTATCTAACCCTGACCTACTTTCGCTTCAACAACAGCACTTCATGAAGCCAGCAAGTTATTTACAAAAGCATAGAAAAAAACATATCTCATGAGCTGTAGGGTAACTAATCATATGCACGATCCACCAGAGATATGTCTTTCACATTTAAAACATAAACTAAAGTCTACCTCTCTTTGATAAATTTCAACCACAATAGCTTTCCTCCAAGCCACAGTTCATCAGAACAGGAAAGGGGGGGGGG
>Ga0325404_1007303_pt1 | contig 11529 bp, 7 predicted proteins | sample PopdelMetagenome_18_FD_205664 | JGI IMG/M metagenome (GOLD analysis project Ga0325404, IMG submission 205664) | Populus deltoides microbial communities from Bellville, Georgia, United States - Xylem-Control-R1 | ecosystem: Host-associated > Plants > Phyllosphere > Stem > Wood/Secondary xylem... | reverse complement strand
AAACCAGTGGTACTTACTTGTCTCTTCAGGCAGCACTGCAGACCACAAGTGAACCGTCCAGCCAAAGGACACGAGCCATTCGATGGAAAAGAAAAGGGAGTTAAAATCCATAATAAATTTTAGTTTTTTATTTTTTGACAAACAGGAAAAAGAATCCAACGTCACAAAGATGAGGATAGTTGCTGATGGAACATTTTAATCAGTATATGTTTTGTAGCACTACATAGATATATCAAAATACTCGCAGACTACGAGCACTTGAACGAAATAACCAACAAACATTTTAAAAGTAAATGAAAAAACCAACACCTACAAGGAAACAATCTTGAAATGCAGATTCAACTGGATTAAAAAAATCACAATCTGAACATACCGTTTTTACCATAAATTTTTGAATGTAGCGCCACCTGCAACAACACCATCAACAAAAATAATAAATCTTAAAACTTGAACTTGAACCCTAATAATCAATTAGAGGGGGGAAATCCAAGCCAATTTGTTTCACTTGTTCGCCAAGAAAATTCAGTTCAAAACAGAGAAGCACGCATACCTGAGAATCGCTGAGCCCCTTTCCAGGGTCAACCCCAAAAAAATCCAAAACCTAGAGAGAAAGCAGCCATAGCTTGTTACAACTTGATCCCCTCCATTGTTAAGCCAATATTGTAGCGTAAAAGAATCGAGAGAACGAGATTAGTTACCTCGGTGATGGATCTAGCGTACGCGTCTTCCATTGAGAGTCTGAGAAATTGAATCTAGCAAATTTTATGACAGTCCCTACTACTTTTAAACATTCCTATAGTGAAGTTGGCTTCGGTCTGAGATCTGATAAACAGTTTGGTTTCAAAATTTACGCATTTAAGTAAGTTTTTTTTTTTAATAATGTTAATCATAAACTAAAATTAAAATAATAATATTTTATTTATTATTGCGAAACATTTTTCAAAATATTTTTAACTTTAAAAATAAATCAAAATATTTTTCATATATATTTTATATTTTTAATACTTTTTCAAATTAAATATATTTTTAAAACATACAACACAAAAATAAATAGCACCTTTAAAGTATGATAGTGCTAAATTAATTTGAATTGTTTTATTTAAAGATTTTAAAAAACAAGTATTTTAAAAATATTAAAATAAAAGGTTATGAATTAATTTATTAGATTGATTTAATTGTTTTTCTATTTAGTTTAATTTGAAACGTAGCATATCTAAAATCAATAAGTTATTAAGTTAAACCTTGTAACCAAATCCGTTTTAATAACATTGTTTTAAAATCAAATTAATAGTAAGGGATAAAAAAAATAAATTATTTTATATTATCCTTTTTTCATTAATTAAACAGATATCACGGTCAATTACAGCTCCGTGTACAATATCGGGAGAGCTCCGTACCGTGATTCAAGGCTGCCTTAATTCTTTAGTGGACGTTGAACTTAAGCAAGCTAACGTTTGCACTCTTGAGTGGGAGTCGAAGAACTTAGAATGCTTGAATTTGAACGTAAAGCAAAGCCTGCAATTGGGCTAATTCTGGGGCATGAAATCAGGGCAGTGATGGGCAGCGTGCTTGATGTTTATTTTTTTTGTCAAATTTGAACAAGGTCAACGGGAGAACCCAGCCCATCAGAAGGAATGGCAAACTCTGCCGTTAGTTGTTAGAAAGCCTTCATGTGTTAATTGAGTTGCTTTTGTCATTCTACCTGTATGAAATCTAAAAAATCGATTAAATCAAAAACAAATTTAAAAAAAAATAATTAAAAAAACAAAACCAATAAAAATTGAATCGACCAATTACAAAGCCTAAAAAAAATGATTTAGTTCAATTTTAATTTTAAATATTTGAAACCGATTGAACCAACTCTTCAACCAACACTTCAAATAAATATAAACATTCAATTTTCTTTTCATAACTAAACCAAAGTAGCTGCCCCCTACCCCGCAACTTTCTCTCTGCCTCTCATCTCTCCGAGGTCACAGCCCTAAATCAAACCAAAAAGTAGAGCCCCCGAGCTTTCTCTCATGTCTCTCTCTCTCTTAAAATTATAATATGTTTTGTTTGGTTGCAGAGAAAACGAAGGAAGGTGAGATGATCATGCCACAGTACAGATGTTATTGGAGGGCAGTGAATCATGACATGAATGTAACTGTTATCTTTTTTTTATTATTAACATAGGCATCGAAGACTTTTAGTGGATCGAAATTGATTCATGTTTTATTTGGTTTGGTTTTGATTTTGATTTTGATTTTTTTAAAAAAAATTAATTAAAATTTTTTTTTAATGAAAATCAAGCAGAAATGAAATACTCGCCCTTTTTTTCTGTTATCTATTATATTGAATGCTACGTGTTGAATATCTTCGCATCAGGACATGAAACAAATTACACGTGGATATCTAAAAATAATTAAAAAAGAAAAAAAACGTGGGTTTTTGAAAATTATACCATACCAGCTATATAATTTATTTCTTGCTAAAAAACAAAGATGCAGGATTTTTCTAACTCAATGTTTTACAAAAAGAAACCATGATTATAAATTGAAAAGTCCATGAATATTTTTAAACTAATTAATTAATAATTATTTTTGTTAATAAATGAAATAAAAAGTGTTAACGTTTTTATTTCACTTGTTTTGTTGCGGGTTGAATAAATTATTTTTCGAGACGAAAAAATAATATGTAAATGTTATCATGATGTTTTTTAACATCAAATAAAAAATATAATCGATAATTAAAAGATTGATGCTTGTATATAAAAAAACAAAATGAAATTACATGTATTAATAAAAAGATGTGTAAAATCTTATATTATTTTTTTAACACGGCAGAAAAATGAGGTAATGTTGCCATTGTTATATTGAAAAACCATTGATTTTTAGTTTTGTAAAATAATTTATTTAAAAAACAAACAAAGAAAAAAAATTATAAATAAATAAAAATACAAACAGAAATAAGTCAAGTCTAAAGTGGTAAATATTCAAGATATAAAGAATAAATATAATATTCTTAAAAAGTGTAAAGAAAAAAAAAGAGAAACTAAAAAAAATATATTGAAATTAAGATAAAAATAATAATGATAAATATATAAGTGTAAAGTGATAAATACGTCAAGAGAAAAAAATCCAATATTTTACAAAAGGTTAGATTTTTAAAATTTAGATAGTTAATTGACATTGAAGAAATATTACATGAATAAATTGAAATTAAAATAATATAAAAGAAGTTGAATGTAAAATACAGGTAAAGCGTGCACCTTTTATTCCTATGATTTTAATATAATCTCTTTAATATTCTCAGGGGACTTTTTCTTTCTCTTTTTTTGTTTTTTTTTTCACCGTTGTTAAATTTGAAGTGAAGTTTTTTATGTCCTGACGCACTCGCAACAGTACATGGATATAATTTACAATTCTTGCATTCTAATTATTCGATACTTTTAAAACACGAGAAATAAACCTAAAACCAAGATATAACAAATAGAAAGAAGATAAAAAGGATAATTATTAACATGAGAGATATTTTTTATCATTTTTATGGACCAGAGGAGTTAATTGTTAATTTTGTTTGGAATTATTTTTTAAAAATAAATTTTATTTAAAATTCAAAATAATTATAGATAGCCTGTTCATCTCTCCTGTATCTAGTAAATTTTCCGCATAGCGCGCAGTTCATACCAGTCTTCCGAGAACTGGGCCATAAAATGGATGTCTTAAAAATTGAAGGACACCCAGAGGCCCAAATTAAGGAATCATGGACTTTTGATATTTATTCTTCCAAAATATTTTATATCAGGAGAGGCCCGAGCGCAACCTGGTAACCTAAAAAACACTGTCGTTTGACAGACAAACCGGTCCACGAGCCGGTCCAGGTATAAACAATACAGAAAGAATCGATCACCTCGCTTTAAACCCTCGCAAAAAACCTAAGACGCACCGCGTCGCCTTCTTTCATGTTTTCGTCTCCCTCTCTCTCACCGCTTCTTCACTTCCTACTAACTTAAACCCTAGATAATATAATTCGCCGATTTCTCTTTTGGCTTCGAGTTTAGCCTTTTAGAAATGCTAGGAGCTGCTTATAGGAACAGCTCAATCGAGTGGAGGCCGTCTCCAGTTGTATCCCTAGCCACCAGCGCCGACGAGTCTCAGGTCGCTGCTGCCCGTGAAGACGGCTCACTCGAGATTTGGCTCGTCTCTCCTGGCGCTGTCGGTTGGCACAACCAGCTGGTACTTCACTGTCTCACTTTGACTCTTTATTTGTTTTATGAAAGTAACTTAATTAATCAGTTAAAAGCTTTTTTTATTCTTTTTTCTGCGACTTATTATGTGTAGACGATTCACGGGAACCCTAATTCGAGAGTTTCGTCACTTGCGTGGTGTCGTGCTGGCTCGAAAGGATTGCCATGTGGTAGATTGTTTTCGTCTAGCATTGATGGTTCAGTTTCGGAGTGGGATCTTTTTCATTTAAAGCAGAAGGTGAATTTTTTCCTGCATTCTCTGTTTTGAAGACTTTCTATCAATAGTTTTGATGTGTAGTTTTTATACTTGAAAATATATGCTATATGAACCACGAATCAGTGATCTTTAATAGTAATAATTAATGATTTTACAATCTCCATAACTTTCCTATATTTTGTTGAATTCGTTGGCAGAATGTGCTGGAGTCAATTGGGGTCTCAATTTGGCAGATGGCAGTGGCGCCTTCTAGTAATTCAGCTATTCACACAGAGCATAAGCCACCGCACCTTGGAAATGGGTATTTAAATGGTAGACACAAAGGTGGTGAAGAGTCCGAATACAGCAGTGAGAGTGAAGATGATTCAGATTTGGATGAACAACGTGAGCAAATAGTTGTTGAGGATCCATGTCTGGCAATTGCTTGCGATGATGGGTGTGTTCGGATATACACTGTTCCTGAGTCAGATGGGTTAACATACAATAAAACGTTGCCCAGGGTCAGTGGTGAGATATCCGCACCTCTGTGAACCCCCTGTCAAGTTGTTGCTTTCCTCTTTGTGAAGAACTATTTGCTCATTTGATTGTTTGCAGGGCGTGTTTTAAGTGTGACGTGGAGTCCTGATGCGAGTAGAATATATTCAGGCAGTAGTGATGGGTTAGTTTTCTTTGCAAATTGCCATCCATGTGTAGCTTAGTGAATCTGACTTCAAAACCTTCAGATGTAATCTTAAAATTAGCTAACAGTTTCTGGAATATTGTAGTTTTTTCTCTCTAAAGCATTTTTTTTCATGATAATCATTTTAAATATATACCAACTTATGCACGTCAGCATTCTTGCAGGTTTATAAGGTGCTGGGATGCTAAGCTGGGTAATGAGATATACCGGATTACAGCTGGGCTTGGTGGTTTGGGTAGCGGACCGGACCTTTGTATTTGGTCTTTACTTGCCCTGAGGTAGATACAGAAGGATTCCTGTTTGTTTGTTCAATGTGGCTAAGCAGGTGCAAGATTACTTGAGGTCATGCTGTAGTTCTTACAGCATTCTGATAATTGTTTCTTATTTCAGATGTGGGACCCTTGTTAGTGCAGACAGTACTGGTGCTGTTCAGTTCTGGGACTCTCAACATGGGACACTTTTGCAGGCGCATACTTCTCACAAGGGTGATGTGAATGCTTTGGCAGCTGCACCTAGTCATAACAGGGTGTTCTCTGCTGGATCTGATGGTCAGGTACAGATATTTTTCTTATATTTGAAGTTCAAACTTGCTATAATTTTCTAACTGTGTCACTGTCCATTAAGAGATGCAAATAATAAATTCAGTCCTTGAGGTTTCTAACCTCTATTTTATAGTACTATGTAATACTCTTATTGCTGTTATCTCACAAAAATGTCAGTTTCCATCCATTCAATAAAAGTCATGTGAGTTTACTATTTGGCTAATGTTTTGCTACACTTCTGTTTGCAGGTTATTCTTTATAAGCTTTCTAGTGAGACAGTTGAATCTGGTAATGACATATCTTCTTCTAAGATGTTGAAGAAATGGATCTATGTTGGTTATGTAAGAGCTCATACACATGATGTTAGAGCCTTGACAGTGGCAGTACCCATTAGTCGAGAAGGTGTGTGTAGTATCTTTTACCTTGTGCCGTACTTGTTATGGTACTTTAGTATGTATATGTACCATGCATGTTGCAAATGCTTATGTGTATGCTTTATTTATTTTTTATTTTTTTTTGCCTTTGATTCTGCATTTTAATGTTTCTCACTCACTGACACTGCATGCTTCTAAATGACAGATCCTTTGGCTGATGATAAAATTAAAAGAATTCGTCATAAAAAAAAGCCCATTGATTTTAGTTATAGTAAGTGGGCGCATTTGGGAGTTCCTATGCTTATCTCTGCTGGTGATGACACAAAGCTCTTTGCCTATTCTGCTCAGGAATTCACTAAGTTCTCACCCCATGATATCTGCCCAGCACCCCAAAGAGTGCCAATTCAGTTGGCTCTTAATACTGTATTCAACCAGAATTGCTTGCTTCTAGTCCAGTCATCTTCCTGGTTAGATATACTCTGTGTTCAAACAAAAGGTGGATCCATGACTGGTCCTGGTCCATCAAGGGGCCGTGCAACAACTGATATTCTAGCTCGAATTAAGACTAAGGGATCTCGGAAAATTATTTGCAGCACAATTTCTAATGCAGGGGTTCTATTTGCTTACTCAGACCATGTTAAACCCAACCTTTTTGAATTGAAGAAGGATGTCAGAAAAAGTGCGTGGACTGTTAATAAAAAGCCTCTCCCTCAGAAATTGCCATATGCACATTCCATGGTTTTCAGTGCTGATTCATCTCGATTGATGATAGCAGGGCATGATAGAAGGATATATGTAAGTTTTTTTCAGCAATCATCCTTTTTCTTTAACTTATGTGTTACTGGAAATTTCACTAATGTCCTAATTTTCTTGGATCTTATGCGTTGAGGCAAGATTTAAATAAAACCAATCAAATTTGTATTTCCAATTAGCTAGTGCAAGACTTAAGGCGTTCATGTTTTATGGTAGAACATCCTGCTTAGTTCTGGTGAAAACATGTGCCCTTGTCTTTCACAAATTTATTTGTTACCCTCACTTTTCCTAGATCAAGCTGTTGAGGTGGATGGAGCTTGAATAGATCATGTTGTTATTGACCTTTTTTTAATACTCCTACTTGCCTTTTGGTGCTGCAGGTTGTGGATGTGAGCAGCACAGAGCTAGTACATACCTTTACACCACGTTGTGAGGGAAATGATGAGGAATTACCACCCAATGAGCCTCCCATAACAAAAATGTTTACTAGTTGTGATGGGCAGTGGTTATCTGCCATCAACTGCTTTGGAGACATATATGTTTTTAATCTGGAGACACAAAGGTATGGAATCTAGCTTCTTAAAGGCTCTTTAAAGTGCAGCTTTATTTGCACTTCAAGCCACTTTTTCTCTGAATGGTGTTTAGTAGCTACAGTATGTTCCCTTCATTGCAACCTGTAATTTACTTGAGACCCTTGATATTCAAGAAAGTTCTGTAGAATGTGGGTCTGTGGTTTCTTATGTTCGTGGAACCTATTGCTTGGTTGGTTATTTTTATTGGATTTAAAAAACCTGATGAGTCCCATGCAGCGATCGCAAGTCTCATGGTTTCTTCTACTAGACTAATTATATTTTACTCTGGTAAAACAGGCAACACTGGTTTATAGCAAGATTGGATGGTGCCTCTGTAACAGCTGGTGGTTTCCCCCCTCAAAAGAACAATGTGCTCGTAGTCACAACCTCTTCAAATCAGGTCTATGCATTTGATGTGGAGGCAAAACAGTTAGGAGAATGGTCAACACGGCATACATTTGTTCTACCGAGGAGATACCAAGAATTTCCTGGGGAGGTCATTGGGCTATCGTTCCTGCCTATGTCAAGCCCTCCTTCTGTTATCATTTATAGTGCCAGGTGCTGCTCTTCTCTCCTTATTTGTATTCTCAGTTGTGATTACATCAATGGATTGGTGTGTAAATTTGTCCATCGTTAGTCACCCATTTTATTTTTGAGTAGGAGTGAATGGGTGTCATTCTCATCCATTCACTCCCACACTTCTCTTCCAAGAACAGTTTTCCAAACATTATATTTGAGGGGTGTAAATTTCAACCATGGGATAGTTACTGGCTTCGCAGATGTTTTTTTGTGAGGTTTGGTAGGATGCTGGCTGGGGAAAAGCATTTCTGAATCAATTCCTTGCAATTGTTTTTTGCTCTGTTTATTCTCCTTCTTGGGATCTAAACAGGATTTACATAGCAGTTCCCTTGTAATATGTAATTAATGATAGGTAATTGAAGTTTAGTTTATTTCAAGGGTAAAACTTCAATCTTCCGTGGTTGGTCTTTAGAAGCATACATGCACAACATTCTTTTGCTAACTATTTTGATGTTAAACATAATGTTTTGAGATTTTGTCTATGATGTAGGGCAATGTGCTTGATTGACTTTGGGATGCCAGTGGATCGAGAGGAAGATAGTGACTTGGTAAACGGCCAGCATTCTCCACTGAAGAAGTTACAAACTACTACCATGAATGGGGGACTGAAACGTAGGTTGAAAGAATACCAACCAGAGACCAAACTTAGGAAAAATTTTGAAATTCTTGCTTTCAGAGATCCTGTTTTATTTATTGGCCACCTTTCTGAAAATTCTATCTTGATCATGGACAAACCATGGATGGATGTGGTTAAAACTTTTGATGCCCAACCTGTCCACAGACATATATTTGGGACGTAACTGCCATGTCAAGGGTTAATTACAGGCACGATGGAGAATGAAGATTTGGCAATTCGATCCCATGCTATTGCCATAACAATTTTGTTTTCTTACTATAAGCGGGGGTGGAGCCGTGGAGGCGGGATTATGGGGGGTCCCATGTTGTTCAATGTATTTCTTAAAATAATTGCTTTTTAACTTGTTAAATTAGCAATTTTGTCTTAAACCATATTTTATCCTTGTTCAATACAAGGGTTTTGATGTGTAAATTCATAGATTCAATCCAGTAGTGAATTCTTTTTTTTCACTTTTTTGTATTTTTTCATTTTGGACGACAGTAGTCAGGTATTGAGAACCAAAATTATAAATGTTGCGCAAAAGGAAATGGACAAATGGACCTCGCATATCTATTCTGTTGCAGGGGTTTGCTAAATTATGTTTTCTTTTATTCCAGATTGAGTTGTTGCAAGGTAGGAGTTAGCTTTGTTTGGTGGTGTGGCCAAGCGCTCGGTTGGCTGCGCTACGCACTAAATGTTGATACTGAACCCTATTTCTCTATCTCCAACCCTAGGAGTCGAAGCTTTTACCACCGCGTAGGTGGGTGCGCCACGCACTAAATATTAACACAGCCCTATTTCTCCATGTCCAACCCCAGGAGTTGATGAGCTTCTACGCGCCTTATTTCTGCTAATGGTTGCAGGGGCGTAAGAAAACTTGGCCAATATTTTAGTTTTTGTCCTTATCTATTCGGGATGATTGATTGCCATTGTTCCAGTTTTGCTTCTATCCGTGGATGTACTTGCTACAGAAGCCGGCTTCAGTTAAAATGTTGGTCATTTATCTCAAGTGGAAATCGCAATAGGCTAATTGCAGCTGGGTGCTCTTTTCAAGTCAAATCTTAAATGCCTGTTTGTCTACGCGATTTTAATTGAAATAAAATTTTTATGGTAAATCAATGCAATGCAATGCAAAGCAATATATATTGCTGTTTAACCGTGTGTACTCATTCATCCACGAGATCCAAAGCCAGTCTTATGATGTGGATAAGATTTAGTTGCAACTATTCCAATTATTGCTGTCTGTTTCTGAGAGCATGATAAGTGCGTCCAAAGAAGTTGCCTGGCCAATACCTCCTGATTAATCAGTAATCACAATTGCTTGTAAGTAGGTGTAGGGCCTGAATTCCATATGAAAGATTCCTGTACTCAATTCCTATTCCTTCTTGATTTCAACTACCTGCAACAGGATCTGATTGCCAAGAATAATTATCTATCAAAGCTACAATATTGGTCTCTCTCCTCCAATGATTCTAGCCTTGTTTCTTTAGTTATAGTTATCTGATCATGCAAGTATCCTATAGTTGGCACGGCATTAATCTTAACAGATGTCCTATGCTGTCAACATGTATAGCCTTGTTTGTTTAGTTATCTGATCATGCAATTATCCTATAGTTGGCATGGCATTAATCTTAACAGATGTCCTATGCTGTCAACATATTTTTATGAAGTAGAAACCATAATAAAGGAGGTTTGGCAGGACATAAGGGAGGGTCTTGTCCTTTTCCTAAAATCTAAGTCTTTTTTCCAAGATATGAATTCTAATTCTGAGGACAGGAGCCCCTTCAATAAAGATTTGAAGGAAACCCACCAAAACAAATTCAATAATTGAAACCAATACTGTGCATGGATCACATTCCTATCAAGGTGTGGTGGGGTGCTGCTTCTTTAGGTCTTTTTTGGTGGAAAAAGAGACTTCTCTTTTGGTTCCTTCCATCTGAAAAAAATTGTCTGGCTCGAGTCTAGAAGGGTATCGATTGCCAGTTTTACCAACCCTACCTACGTTTAAAGCTAGGCTGGTAACTACAGAAGAGGCAAAAAGTGGGTCACGTATTGGCCTCTAGGATCATTATGCTTGGTCACGGCCCTCTCTTCTCAATCTGTGCATGTGTGTGTGGTTGTGTGGGGTGGAAATGGACACCCCTCTCATCAATGCCAAATGTTGAGACACTCTGTTCTTCGAAGGACCACAATCTTTTAACCAAGCTTTTCTTCTTGTTTCCACCTTTCTGACCTGAATTCCTGAATATTCCTGGTCAATTAAACTTCTTTATCAATACAACTAGATCGACAACAACTAAAGCTTGAGCCTCCATATTAGACATATTGCTTTCTGCTTTCCATATTATGTTAAATTCCTCTCAGCAAGCTGATAAATTTGATTCTGCATTCGTAAAAGTACAGGAGGCCAGAGGCAAGACTGCACAGGAGACCTATTAGTTTCCTTATGTGATCACTACAATAGTGACAAAAGAAGAACAAGAAAAGGTGTCTTAAAGACAGATAACTAATTTATTTTTTTATGTTCTAATGTTGTTTCCCACTGCATTGACAGGAGCAAATAGTAAAAAGGAGTAGAATTGGACAAAAACAAAGGAACAAAATCCATTTGAGATCCAATGACCCTTTTTCTTTCACCCTTCTTCCAATTCTCTCTCCATAGTCTAGAGTAACTGCATTGGCAGATACAAAAGATGCCCATCATTACAATTTGTCATTCCATTTTCTTGCCTGAAAACCACCTGCCAATATATTAATCATTAGAAATTTGAGAAAATAGAACTATTAATGAATCATTAAAGTTTATAGTTTTAGATTAATGATTATCAATTAGGAATTGAACAAAGTCTGACCTGGTTCTTTTGAAGCTGCCTTCTCAGTATGCGAGGATTTAAAGAATCCAAGGTGCTTCTTGAGTGAAGATTTCCCCTGTAATGCCATGGTATTGGTCATTTGTAGTGGTGAAGTTA
>Ga0325404_1007300_pt1 | contig 11532 bp, 8 predicted proteins | sample PopdelMetagenome_18_FD_205664 | JGI IMG/M metagenome (GOLD analysis project Ga0325404, IMG submission 205664) | Populus deltoides microbial communities from Bellville, Georgia, United States - Xylem-Control-R1 | ecosystem: Host-associated > Plants > Phyllosphere > Stem > Wood/Secondary xylem... | reverse complement strand
TGAAAAATAATTTAAAATAGAAGGAAATAAAAAATTTGCAAGAAGTTCCCTTAATTGTTTGATTAAACGCCAGTGTACTTTCTATCCTTGTGTAGTTTTTTCTATATACTTGGTCCACTCTCCTTTAATCATGTCTGCCTGCTACTTGCTCCACTTCTTTCCTCTCCTGGCTTCTCCTCTCGTTCCCTGTTTTCCATAAACACCTGGCTGTCTTGGTAAACGTGGAATCAGATTCAATAGAAATGGACGAGCGACAACCAGTGTCATCACTTGAAGAACCACAAAGGGACGAGTCAGTGGCAGCAGAAACACCAAGTTTTCTTCCAAGAACAGGGCCCAACAATTTCCTCAGTAAGCATAGAATGGCAGCTGCAATCACCCAACTTCAGAGTCAAATCAGTTCCATACAGGTTAGCTTTCATGTATTCTGCAGTTCGAGTACAAGCAGCAACAAATTATACTCCGAGTATTATATATGCAATAACTAAATATGCAGGAGGAGCTGGACCAACTTGATACATTCGGTGAATCATCGATTGTTTGCAAAGAGTAAGCAACAGCTAGAGAAAATTAAATATTTCCCATCTCAAGCCCTTGCTCATTCTTGAGTTTTTTCAATTCATTTTTTATTACTTACTCTGCAGACTCGTATCAGGTGTTGAATCAATTCCTGACCCGCTACTTCCGTCGTAAGAACATATATATTTTGTCATTATTATTGTCGCTGCCTCCGTGTATTATCATCATCAATGTTCATTTGCTGGTGTGATGATAGTCGATTATTTACTTATTTATTACAGGACTCAGGGTCCGGTAAACGCTAGCTGGGATCGGTGGTTCAAAGGAAACCAGAACTCGCGAAGACGGTGGATCTAAATAGTTTTCTATCCATCATGAGTGTTAATTACTACGCCCATCATTTCTAATGTGTACTAAATAATGATGTTTAATGCATAAAAGTTTAACAACGTGAAACTTTCTATTTTATTTTGAAGAAAATGGATAGCAATTTTACCCAAAAAGATGAAAGCTGTGGCTGTGCAATGCAGTTGAGACGGCAGCCACATTTATTGATCTTCAAATCAATAAATAAAGAATATAGCAGGTCAACCTCCCTCCCTGCAAAATGCATTTACTATATCCGAGCAGAGCAAATTAGTGACCCATTCATCATCATCCCCAATTTTTAGATTATATATCTTTTGGGACGAGTCTAGTTCACTCATTTATCCCATTTTTATGTGGTCTGTCGTGGGAACTTATTCTATGGTCTCTTGAATTTTTTTGTGCTTATTTATACTAGCTGTAGCTATGAAATAGTAACGTCAAGACATGTTTCGTAGAAGATTTTCACTTCAATAATCACTGTGCTCAAAACAAGCCATCCATCTCAAGCCAAATCGAGTTTGAACGGTTTCTGGTTCATCGAGCATCTCAAAAGTCAAAACCCAAAAAGTAAACACTATCACAATCTGGCTCCAGGATCAGGCGGCAAAGAAGAACAATCAACAGAAAACAATAAACAAGTAAAATAGGCTGACACGATCCTAGACTTTGTTGGTTCCTCAACCTACCGCCTTTAACCGTCTGAAAACAGCCACCGGATTGCAATTCGTAGCACATCTCACCAGGACAAACCCAAGATTGCAGAAAATTGGTACATGTTACCTAGAGGTCCAGGTGCTCAATGATGCTGCGTGCACAGTTGGGTTGTCATAGGTTCACATGCCATATAGCATTCAGTCCATCAAATGTATGGCCTAATGCCCCAACATTCGATGAGCAAGCAAGACAGCATGAACACCAGCCTTTTCACAAGTTTTGACAGACTGTTTGCAATCTGATGCAATAAAGGGATGCTGTTTTCCCATTTAGACCAAAGAACAATGGCTGGAAAAGACCATCCGTAACATGACTGAAATCCAGCATTCATGGGCCAAAGCTTTCAAGACATTTTGCACAGCAGATCTACAACAAAAGTTACATCGACTTTCCAAGTGTCGGCCAACGGTGCTGTGTTGTTTAATTCATCTCTAACTACAAAAAGATACAGCATGTTTCGTTGGATCTACAATTGCCAAAATCCACCAAGTTCAGCCAGTCTGCAAGAGGGAAATGATAAAAAAGTCGCTATGTTCATTTCCTTCACAGACATCAGCCAACGGTACCAAAAAGGGCCAGTTCATCTCTTGGTATAAATGTTACAATGTGCTTGGAGAGTTCTAAAATTATGTATTGAACCAGTCCTTCAACGTCAAAATGCTGGGAGCCAAAATCAACCAAGGCCAGCCACCAGTTCTGACCAAAAAAGGTAAAATATAAAGATGCCAGCATTCAGAAGCCAGGGTTACAGGAATAATATTCAGTAGAGGCACAAGCACACGTTTGAAATGATGCCTTACCTCCACTATGCAAGTCAGACATTCAGGTCTTCCTTCCAGAATATTGATCCTAAAGAATTTAATGTGTCGTGGAGACAACTATCAAAGCATGCATCTTAAACAACTGGGGATGCAGTAGTTGTAGTCAAAAGTGTTCCCCGAAACCCTTTCTCGGGATCTTGTGCATTTGCTTTCTGGTCAGCAATCTCATCTGTGAACATATCAACAAATATTTAAACATAATACTATACCATCTAAAACACTGGACAATCATGTTATATCATAATCATATTGATAATCTGAAGCACAAAACCTGTTAATAAAAGACCACATAATCAGTCAACCATTTTGAACTTCAGGCTGTTATTGTCATTTCCGTTGTTATATGATATGTGACATTACTGCTTAAGCATACAAGTTGTGCTAGGAAATAAGCTTTCCTTAAATAAGAGGAGACTATCATTCAAATAAAATAACCATTGATTTTAAGGTAGTTATAGTATAGCGACTCAAATTACCAGCAATATCTCTATGCTCGTGGATTTCAGAATCTTGCACCCATAGCTTGTCACCAGGAAATATACTCAAGTCTGCAAGCATAGCACTTTCCTGATCAATAATCACCGAACCTTTGTGAAGTATCTGGTTCTCCTTAACCACCTGCAGCATTTCCTAGGTTAACTGATACACATAAGCACAGACACTATATCTACGTTTCTACATCTATGACATTAAAGAGGTTAATCAAGTGAAGATAAAAAGATTAATGTTGGAGAGCCAAAGGATACAACATATTTGTCTAAGACAACCACTGGTAGCAGATCAGAAACCAAATATTAGATATCCATTTCATCTAGACATCACAAATGTGAAGACGTGCAAAATTATTTAGGTATCACAATTATCCAGATTTTTTGGATGGCATGTGTGTCATTTCATGCAACCTATAGACTAATTTCAACCAATATCTGACTTCTAATATTTCAAAATTTATCCAATGCCAAAGCTTCTCTTTTGAGTAAGAAAACTTCATTTGTCAGTTTTAGAAAGAATATAACTTTCCAAAAATACATTTATGAATTCCATGGAAGCAACATTAGTTCAAATTACGAAAACATTCCAAACCTTACTGCTGAAAATCTTTGATGCATGTACGACTGAACATGGCATCCAATATATCTTTGATGATCAAGTTCTAAATATTTATCAAGTTATCTGCTCACAGTAGCATACCCCAAGCGATTCCCATATCATCATTTTTAACCGGTATAATGATGTGGAACCCGAAACTTTTAGATTTACTGAAGTCCCATAGCTGGTCTTTCGAGATCGCTTGGACGCCCGCCGATCTGTCTCAGAAGTGGCTGAAGAAGCTTCTAAAATCGATCTTGGAGCTTCCTTACCACGCACAAGAGATACACTTATGTCCTCATTGAAGTAATTCAGCTTCTTTGCCAGCTCATCACTTTTTCGTTCACCAATGCAATCCTCACAAATCTAGCAGAATCATCAATGCCATATCAGCATTAGAGACAAGGGAAGTCAAATCCCAGTGGCCATTTCCCCTCCTGATAAGAGGGAGGTCTTGGGTCTGAAATTAGAATCAGATTATAGGGAAAAGAGTTTATGACTAGGCAGAAGCCTCCAAAAAATAAAAAAGAATTAAGGACGAAAAATTGAAGGTCTTTTACTAGCTAGCAGAGAACAGTGGTTAACACAGTTCAAAACAAAAATTAGGTAGAATTTTTATCACCTCTGGAGAGGTCCTAATTACAGGCTGTCTGATCTCAGGGCCATTACTTGCTTCATCTAGAGAGCTTGGATGGTCTTTACATAGTGACACGTCTTCTCCACACCCACCCAAATTACTTTCTGCGACATCGCCGGACTCAATTATTGCCATTATGCCTTTCTCCTTGTTGCCACCCCACTCTTCACAGAAACTGTTCCAGTCATTCTCTGTAATGATTGTTAAAGCATCTGTCTAGAACCAAAAAACAAGGGAAGGAGGTCGGAGGAAAATATCTAAATTAGTGCACTCAAACTAGTGATGTCATTCTATTTTGTCTTCTTCTAGGTTTTTAAGTGAGACTGAAATGAAGTAGAAAGTGGCTCATTTTCAGCACCATTTTAATCACTACAATAAGATTTGCACACACAAATGTTTCTTGCAAATACTGGCCTACATATGTGATCAATATGAGTTGTTTACTTGTAATACTTACAGAAGAACTCTTCTGTATAAGCATGCTACGTTTTTTCATCAGGTAAGGAGGCCTTTCTAGGAGTCGGGAATGCTGAAAATAAAGGAGGGGGGGACATGAGTAGAACAGCAAATAAGTCTCCTTGCAAGTTAAGTTAAAAAACAAGCTAGAAAAAGAGTAGGCTGATGTACATACTGATCCTAATTCCAAAGGTATAATTACCCTTTGTTCACTCCACAAGTTATAAAGTAACTTTAACCATACTGACCCTTACCAAAAAAAAATTGTGTTTAAAAAGTGACTCTTTCCAGTAGCCAACTTTTCATGATTTGGCTACTGGAAACTTACCTGTTCACATTTCTGTGCATCAATAACAGGATCAAGAACTTCAGGTTCCACTGATGAAGTATTCTTGCCACTTGCACTCGTGTAGTTTCTCCATTTTGTGAGCCATGAAGAAGGCATCAGGTAATATGTGCAGTTCAAAGACAGGGGAATACTCTTTCCAGTAGCCAACCTTTCATGATTTTGGCGATGTTTGAGCTTCATCTCCCTGCAGAATGGCACAATTCAAGAAGAGAGAGGGAGATTGCATAGATCTATGTTATTGATAAAATATGTGAAACCTTATAGAATCCTCGAAGCAGGCAACTTCAGAAAGTTCATCGCTGCATTCAGGACACAGTTCAGAATCTGAAGGAAAAGTTGTGCATCCCAACGGATCATCAGGTTTTACAGCAACCGCATCCTTATACAAAAAGAGCCAAAGTTTCTCAGGAACCAGCAATCGCTTGGCACCAGTTTGCTTAGGCCTCAGTTGCCCATGTCGACACCTAATTGAAGCTGTTGGTCCTGCATCGGCTTCACTAGGAGCATCGATATTTTTTCTTCTCACCCACTGTTGCAGCCTAAAAACATGAAATGATCAGAATTACAGGACACCTTCCAGAACAACACCAGTCCAAGCAGACTAAGTCAAGTTCGAAAGAGATGAAGAAATGCAGTAGTTGTTGGCAATAAAAGCACAAGAGATTGTTTAGTTCTTGCACAGGAGAGAGAAAGATTATTAAAATTAGGCTAGATTATACCCAAACCCCTAAACTGTTGGTCAAAGTAACATTAGTCCCGGAACATAAAATTATGTGCCACTGGTCCCTAAATGAATTGTTTGATTTGATTTAGTCCATTTGTTAATTCAAATTAGCAGTGACCAATTATTGTGTGGCATGTGTCATGAAATGATGCATGTATCTTTCGGAAGTGGAGCAACATATACACGTCACAAAATAATTGGTCAATGCTAATTTGAATTAACAAATGGACTAAATCAAATCAAACAATTTGTTCAGGGGAGGAATTTTTTGTTCAGAGACTGATGGCATTTTGACCAATAGTTCACGAGGGTTGGATACATGTTGGCCTTAAAACTAGCATGTTCCCGGCATCAGTTAATTTTTAAATTAAAAGAGCCTTTTGGTAAGTCACGCCTAATAATCACTAATAAAAGAAGCAACAAATCAAAAAGAAAATGTGAAAAGAACAAAAAGGTTCCAAGCATACCATGTCTTAGACAGAAAATATGTTCCATCTGAACATTTCTTAGTAATTACATCGTTTGCAAGATCTCTCATTAATGTTCTCTGATCCCTATAGCTATCAGCAGAGACCACAGATTGAGCACTATCAATAAGGCAAGTCATGCAGCAGTTGCTGTTGCTCAGTGCTGGCCCTCCATCATACTGCAGTTTTCAGGCATTTAACAGAAGAGCAACAAAAATGATTGCACAACCTAGTAATAAATAATGCATAGGAAAAGAAAGATGAAGCCTGAAGCAGACAAACATGAACACGGATACATTGTGCAAGTGTGTGTGTGTGTGTGCGGGTATAGAGTCGGAGAGGAAAAATAAGTTGCTGAGCTAATGAACTAGAAGTGCCAGGACACTTCTCCTTCATACTTAAAAATACAGTTGTATGCAATACAAAGAGAAAAAACAAATCCATCGTGTATGCATGGCACACAAGTGTTGAAAACACAATTAACAAGGGAAAGAATATTAACGTGTGATGAGGAATTTTAACATAAGCAATAAAATAAGAGAGATACCTTAGAGAACAAGATTCCCCAAGTCTTGACAGACAGCCGCTTCATGGACCCAACTTTAGACACTGGGACTTCTCCATGTGAGCATTGGATAGGTGTGTTGTCTATAGCACTGCAGTACAATACAGTGGTTTGCAAAGCCTTAATGGAGTTGTAAAAAATTATATGCCGACAACAAAAAAGTAAACAAACAAAACAAAATATACACAATTAAGTTAATCAGAGACTGAGGTGCATATGACAAATTGGTAAATATGAATCATAACAATCCCTGGTGAAGCCTTGTCACTACTTTAGCCCCGAAGCAGCAATTATGCATGCATAATGTAGCACCACATATACAAACTTACCCTGGAATGACGTTGTCCGCCCAATGGCGAAGCCAGGCTGTAGAAACCCAATAAAACGGTTCTTCAAGCAACCGGACAGGAGCTTCTGAAAGAATTGATCGCACTTCTTGCCTCCGTTCTGCTACATGATGCACCTCTCTTTCCTTCTTCAATTTGTACTCTTCACAAACGGCAATATATACTGCATTCACATCCTTTATATCCTCAGAGAGGTGAGGTGGAAGATGAAAGCCATTGTGTAAACCCTTGTGACCTTCTAATTGAATAATGTTTGCAATATGATTTCTTTTATCATCATTCTTTCTAGTGCGCTTAAGGTTATACATCAGTCTGTATGCATCAATAGATGAAAAACTCTCTTTATGACTACCAACATTAGATTCTAAAGACTGTGGCAGAACAGCATCTACACTACTTCTGCTGGTATCAGTGGGTGTTGCTCCAGCACAAGATGGCAAAACAGTGTCGTTATGAACAACTTTAACAGTAGAACTTGAAGAGCCTTCTCCAAATGGACGATGACCTAGATTTGAGACATGCTCGTCATCAAAAACCCACCACTGCCCTGTATTCTCATCCTTGATATGAGCAATGTAATGGCCACTATTTACAGCAGTTCCCTTGTGAATCAACACAGCTGACAGGTCATATATCCATTCCAGCTGAGAAGGTTCGGACAGTCTCAGCCCCATGTCCAATTCTCCAGGGAAACCAAATGCAGATGTGATTTTCTTCCTTGTAGTAGTCTACTGACAAAAATCAATACACAAAGTGCTTAAGAACATGATTGCCTGTGCCCGGAGCTATTCTTTTCTTGTAATTGGTTCCAGAAACCTCAAACAATGAAGTGTGAAAAGAACCAAGAATCTTTAGCAGCAAGAGCAAAAATTTAAAGCACGAAGCTACCCTCATGCCAAAAACAAAGACCATGAAACCAAACAAAACACGGCGTCATTTATGACAAAAGGAGCTACAGGTGCCATTCAGCTACTTAAAAATTTGATATCACTGCAAGTTTTAGGATAGTCACCATTTACATGCCTGTGATCAAACTCCTATTTCACATGATTGTCAAAAAATCCATTTGTAACAATTTCCTCTGGATTCACCACGAGCCATGCATTAGCCTTTTGTCCATCAAGAAACCCATATATTATTTCAATAAAGCTACTTCAAATCACATATGCAAGTAATAAACTTCAACTTCATCATAAGAACGGAGAATAAGCTATCATTTGTCAATTGCAATGCATCATTTAAGAAAGGCTACTGCCCAGTAATGGCACCACCAAGGTGAAAATAAAAGCATATATTAACTGAAATTCAGAGATGGGAAGAGAGATAAATGCGCTTATTTGTTATAAAATTTCACAAGTAACGGTAACAGAAATTTAGCTCTTGAAAGCACATCACAGAGTACCTTCGGAAGGAACTCATAACGCTTAAGCTGAAAATTAAGAACATCAGGAAGTGTTCGTAGCCTGATGCGGTGAGTGGCATCTACAGTGCTTTTACACAATTCACAATTGTATTGATTCTCTCCATGAAGCTGTTCCACACTAAGGTACTGATCCAAACTCTCATCTAAGCTCTTCAAGCCTTTGACATTCAACTCCAGCTCGTAGAAGTCTTCGGTTTTGGAAGATGCATCAGAATCTCTTCCACAATTTGAGCACCTGCATACAGAACAAAAAGCAAAAAAAGAAACAGTAACATTCTACATCAATGACTATTTGGCATGGTGGACACTTAAGGTGCTATAACTCAGAAATGGCCACTCAAACGTAAAGGTCATTCAAAAAAGAGCATATGCAACTGACATGAACATAGAAGGATAATCATCATAGCACCAGATTAACAAAAAAAGAAATCCAATAACAAATGAAAACACAATCAAAACTGGTTCTTGTCTTACGTTGTTACTTGAGACACACTTCCTCGAAAAAGATCTTGAACAACTGTTTTCACCTTAGAAATTTTAGAGTGGTTCAGACAGCGTTCAAGCAGTGAAAGAAGCAAGGTCAGGAACTCATGGCCATCCTGCTGAACTGCATTATCTAACTCCAAGGTCATTATAAATGGAGCTGGATCAATAACAGCCATTTTACTAGCATGCAGCTGTGCAAAAAGCCGGGCAAACTGATTTAGCACAGGCTGTTCATTTAACAAATCTGGTTCAACAGAGAAAACAATTTCTCGGAATGAGGCATTCATGTACAGACACTGGAGTACACTGTTGGCATAGCATGTTGCTCCCAGATTTGCTAGACCAGCAGGAGTTTCATCCGTATTACGAAGATCTTTGACTGGGTCTGATCCAAGTGCTTGAAGAATATCAGGCATTTTCTGCCATAAGCCAGATTTACGACTTCCACTGGGTGGTGGAATCAAACCACAAAAGCAGTTGGGGTTGTCCTTGGTATTCACACGACAGCCTTGACAAACAGGCTTCCATATCATGTACAGCTGATTTACATCACCATCAGTTACTCGACCACTTGCATGAATTTTCCTGTGCAAATAAGCAATAAAAATAAAAAAACAAAACAACACACAAAACAGACTATCTCCAAAAAAAACAATATAACTTAGTACCTTAATATTTCTGAGGTGATATTAACATTGTCGCCCTGTCTATTCCTTTTATTTTTACCACGCGTCGCTGGTGGAGACATTTTATCATCAGCGTGCTCTGCAAATGGGCAACAATTTCACTGATTGAAATCAAAATCAATTGTTTCACAAGTAAAATAAAACTCATCAAATATCAAGTACATAATAGTTAAAATAAATAAGAGCATACAATATATCAGAAAAGAAACTGAAAATACAGTTTTCACCTCCAAAAAAATTGTCCTTTTCGAAGAATATCATGTGCAAGCATATAGCATTGACAGCAAAACCATAGTTAAACGCATTGTATATATGACTCGTAAATTCAACACACAATTCCCACTAGCAAGCAAAAGGCATCAGTAATAACAATGCATCAGTCCTATTTCTAACCTATTTTTGGAAGATAATATATTTTCTTGAGATAAACTACAGCTCTCGCTAAAAATGGGACACGAGAGTAGAGATGGAGCTAAAAGAAAATTGATTTTTTCATTAAAGAAACAACATGTTAAGAACGAGTAAGAAATTTCAAGAAACAATTACTGCAAGAACGTAAAGAAAGAAAGAAAGAAGAGAGTTAATGCGAGGGGGAGGTAAAAAAACCCTAGAAAAATTATCTTAGTACGAGCAATATCTCATCAACTAAACATCAAGAAAAAAACTAAAGAACGTGGGATTGCTACGAGGATTAATAATTATGAAAGATAAACAGAAATTAGGACGTCAAGAACGATAATTAGTGCTCGTTGTTAGAGAAAATGAAAAAAAAAAAAACAGAGTGAAATGAACAGTGTAGCCTGTACCTGAAACCCGAAAAGAGAAGCTGGTGTGGATGGAAAGAGAGACAAACACCGACTTTTCAATTGCTAACACAACAACGACAACTCCGATTTATTTTTTATTTGAAGGTGAAGATTGAAGAATAGATGGGTTGATGACACGTTGTACACTCTTTTTTTTTTTTCATTTATACAAGTATTTGCAGTGGATTTTACCCTTGTACCGTACGTTCTGTTAAAGTTCTACTCTTATGTTTGAAAAATTATATTTTTAAAGTGAAAATTCAATTACAAATATTCTTAAAAATGTTTTAGAAAAATTTGTAATATTATTTTTATAACATTAGCAGGCAATTTTTTTTATAGTCCTCTATGAAGGTTTTGACTTGCAATAAAAAAAAATTCACAATATTTTTTTTTCTGCTGTAAAAAATACATTCCTAATGGCTACACTTTTTTTTACTTGAAAAAAAACCGGCAGCTGCACATTGCTTTTTGTTCAAAAAAATACGAGTTCTCCCGCATTGCTCTGGCCTGCTAGATTCATTTTAATGTGATGTCGATTTTGTTTGCTAATGGTTGATTGCTCAACAATTAGTATCTTTGTCATGACCGGTCCATGAATACGCAAGAGGTTTACCACGATCCTGTTTGATATTATAATTGTTTTTAAGAGTGTTTTTTTAAAAACAAATATATTAAAACAATATATATATATAATTATAGCATTAAAATGATTTGAAAATATTAAAAATAAATAAATAAAATTCAATTCAATTCAAATTTTTTTGAAATGATAAAAACAAACAGTTCTATATCAAAAAAAGACAAGTCGGAGGGCAGGGTGCACCACTTGACGAGGAGAAAACCTTATTTTTTAGTGGGCCAGGCTTTCTATTTAATTTATCTGAATGGCCAGCTTTTGTTTTGGGCTTATTTGGGCTTTATAAATCTTTTGTTCAGTATTTAAATTTCAATGCCCATGAATATATTATTGGGCCATGTGCCCGAACACTGCAGCTCATTCTTTCACGTTCAATAACGACAAATTAATAATACCGTGTTTTTTCAAAAATTAATTATAATGGTTAGGTCAGT
>Ga0325404_1007288_pt1 | contig 11541 bp, 2 predicted proteins | sample PopdelMetagenome_18_FD_205664 | JGI IMG/M metagenome (GOLD analysis project Ga0325404, IMG submission 205664) | Populus deltoides microbial communities from Bellville, Georgia, United States - Xylem-Control-R1 | ecosystem: Host-associated > Plants > Phyllosphere > Stem > Wood/Secondary xylem... | reverse complement strand
GTTAACATAAGTTATAATCATGAATGCCTAACAACATTTACAAGTATTAGCATTATTCGAATAAGATAACTAATGTAATCATGTTAACAATTTATAATCTGATTGGAACCTCCTTTATGTGTGGTTTTCAATTGAATAATAAGAGTTTATACTATACTTGTTTGAAATACCATTAGTGGATCCTCTAACCTTGACATTTGTTGTTATCATTGTTTAATCCTTACGTTAATCTTCCATCTCAAGTTCTCATCAACTTCTTCTTCTTCTTCTTAATCTTTATTATTATCATTATTAATAGTATTATTGGTATTATTATTATTATTACTACTACTACTATTACTATTATTAGTATTACTACTACTACTAGTATTATTATTATTGTTTTGTTGTTGTTGTTATTACTATTGTTGCTTATAATTTATACAATTAACCTCCCTGTGGTTTGACTCCGGTCTTGCCGGGTTATTTATTACTTTGACACTTCTGCACTTGGGAGAAGATATCAATCTTTTGGTCGTGTCACAAGTCCATATCCTGTGAACATCAAACCTTATAAGAACTTCTTTATTCAAAATGGTGAGATAAAGAAATTGGTTATAGAGATGCTCTTGAATGGAATAATCCAGCATAGTGTTAATCCATTTGCTCCACTAGCACTACTTGTAGAAAAAAAAGATAACACTTGGAGATTTTACATAGATTACAAGCAACTCAATAATTTAACTATAGAAACAAGTTCGTTATTCCTCTCATTGATGATCTCCTAAATGAATTTTATGGTTTCAGATTCTTCTCCAATTTAGACTTAAGGTCTAGTTGTCATCAACTAAGAATGAATGAAGAAGACATTAAGAAGACTACATTTAGAACATATAAAGGCCATTGCGAGTTTAGAATAATACCATTTGGATTAACAAATACTTTCGTCACATTCTAGACATTGATGAATATAATACTAGTACCTTTTCTAAAGAAGTTTTTCCTAGTATTTTTCAATGAAATATTGATTATAACTCTACTCTTAAATCACATGTTGATCATTTAAGACATGTTCTGGAGATTTTAAGTGTTAACCATTTGTTTACAAAGAAGTCCAAATGTGCATTTGGTAAGCAACATTTCCAGTATTTAGAGATGTGATTTTAGTGGAAGGAGTTGTAACTAATACAAAAAAAAAAAAATCGAGGTAGTGAGAAATAGGCCTACTCCATAATCCTTAAAAGAGCTTAAAAGATTTCTAAGTCTTGTTAGTTATTACATGAAGTTTATAAGAAAATTTAGAGTCATTTGCAAACCTTTAATATATTTGCTAAAAAAAGAACAATTTTGGTTGGAATGAGAAGGTTCATGAGGTTTTCATGCATCTTAAGAAAGCACTTTGTGAAGCTTTAGTGTTAGCTTTATCTGACTTCAATAAGAGTATTGTCTTAGAAATAAATGCTTGTGATTATATAGACTAGTCAGAAAGGGAGGCCTCTAGTTTTCTTCAGTAAAGCTTTAAGTCTTAAGCATATAGGGTTATTTATTTATGAAAAGGAATACTTGGCAATTCTCATGGTAATAGAAAAATGGAGACATTTTCTTGAACAAGAACAATTCATAATCCAGACTAATCATGGAAGTTTGAAATACCTTTTAGATAATAAAAAAATCATACTTTAATTCTAAAGAAAAGGCTAGCTAAGCTACTTGGATTCATATATTTTCTAAAAAGAATTGTTTAAAAAACTTGGAGTTATTTGGATTGATGATTACATCGTATCACCCTCAAACAAATGGTCAATTTAAATGGATAAACCAGTGCTTAAAGACATATCTTAGTTATATGACCATGCATAACCTTAAAAAATGGTTTTTGGGGTTGTCCTTAGCACAATTATGGTATAACATTAGTTTCCACTAAGTCAAAGAAATAAGTCCATTTCAAGCTCTCTATGGTTATCTCTATCATCAAAGAGAAACGATTAATCAAGAATCAACTTCAGTGGTTGTTCCGGAAGAGTTAATATAAAGATGAGTCAATATAGATTATGTGTTTAAGGCACAACTAGAGATAGTCATGCATATGATGAAATAGTGAGCTAATAAAAGCAAGATAGAAAGAGAATTTCCATAAGATGATTGGGTTTTTTTTATATTATAGCCTTATAAACAGGGGAGCGTGGCTTTAATAAAGAATCTTAAACTTAATCCAAAATATTATAAACCTTATCAGATTAGTAAGAAAATAAGGGCAATAGCTTATCAGATTAGACTATCTAAGGGAAACTTGATACATCTTGTATTTCATGTCTCTCTACTTAAAAAGTAAATGGGGGAGAAGGTTGTAGTGTCCATTAGTTTACTAGTAATTAACGAAGTGGAAGGATGAAAGTTTTTCCTGTTGTAGGGTTGGATAGGAAATTGATGAAAAAAGAAATAGGACAGCAGTAGCTCGTCTGATTCTATGTTCAAGTTTATTTCCAAAAGATGTCATATGAGAGGATCTTGAAGAAATCAATGCTAATTTCCTGAGTTCAAAACAGATTCTTAAGGATTCAAGGAAATTTTTAAGGACAAAAATTTATTCAAGGAAATAATATTATTACAACTCGTAAAAAAACTAAAGAAAAAAGCTAAGCTTAATAATGCCACATGAATAATATGTCAGTTGATAGTTAGAAATAGTTAGTTACAATGAATAAATGATGAGAAGTTAGTCAGTCAGTCATTGATAGTGTCGATATATCAATGTTGAGATTACGTGAGAATTAAGTAATTATAAAAAAATTCATTTCATTTCTAACTTCTCTTCTTATTCTGTTACTTCTTCATGTCTTCTTATCTTGTGTTCTAAGGCTTGTTAAGGCTAGGCCTTAACACTGATACAATTAAAAAAAAAAATGTGTTAATTTCTCTTAAATATGTAGCAATTCTTTAAAAGAAAGAAAAAAAATCCAGCCTCTTTTAAGTTTTTCTTTTCCTTACACTACTTTCTCTCTCCCTCATACTTATCCTACTTAATGATAAACACAAAAGTAGAAGACCAAGACTTACTGAAAAAATACATTAATTATCTTTGCCCATATTCACCTATTTCTCAATCTTCACTTTCCATCGAATTTTGCAAAACCAATCATCAGCTCTTTCTCTATATCACTAGGCCCATCACCTTTTCTATGTTAAAAAAGAAAAGACAGGTTTTTTTTTGTCTCGAAATACTAATCTCTTTAAGCAAAAAAAGGTGGGGAAGGAGTCAAATTTCTCATAACAGAAAAAAAGCTTTGAGTAGATGAAGACATAAGTAACACAAAAATAGAATAAGAGGGTTCTGTAACTCAGGGTTTCTACTTTAATTTTTTTTACGTATAATTTTTTGTTAATTCTTAATCTGCTGGTTTTTTCTACAACATAGTGAGATAATGGATTTATGTAAATATAGCTATTATAGAACCTCAAGTTCTCAAATTCAAAGTTGTGAAATCTACAGGCGTTTATCTCTTCATTAACAAATATCAGTTGAAGAGTGAAGAATTGGGAAAGAGTTTTGGATGGTTGATATATTTTGGTTGTTAATTATTTTTATTATGTTGAGGAAATTGAAAAAAAATTGTGTCTTTGCAGGATCTTAATCTTCTTTACTCTTTGCCAATTTTTCTAGGTAAATGACATGTAAATTTTTGTTTTGTTTTTCATTTTGTGTTATGGATTTACGAGGAAGGTTTCCTTCTGGGTAAGGCTTTTGAGTTGTTAGTGGTTTGAATCTTGGTTTTGTGTTTCCAAAGGTAACTTAAGCTTTTATTTCACTTGGGTACAATATATTAAGTATGCACTTTATTTAATGTTGTGACTAATGATGGAAAAAACTTGCGGGCTTGGTTTTGTTTGTTCTTAATAGTTTGGTGTGATTGATTGTTCTTTCATTAACAAAATGAATGTATCTAATGAAAATAATGTAATGAATTTATTGCTTCTAAACATAAAATGTCATATCTTTTTTCAAGATCTAACATGGATCTTTGTTGTTTGTTCTTAATAGTTTGGTGTGATTGATTGTTCTTTCATTAACAAAATGAAGGTATCTAATGAGAATAATGTAATAAATTTATTGCTTCTAAACATAAAATGTCATATCTTTTTTCAAGAACTAACATGGATTTTTGTTGTTTTTTCTTAATAATGTTAGGAAGACTAGAGATGGGTAACAAAAAGATTAGCAGTAGATTAATGGGTAGAACATGAGATCTTTGATTGTGTTGAATCAAGATTTTGTTGGAAGACAACAAGTATACCCTTGTATTGTTAATATGAAAGGGTCACAATATTTTTTTTCTTGTTCTTGATATGAATTTTTAAGTTTTGGTGTTGGCATTCTGTTGATTTGTTTTCTTATTCCTTTTTGAAGAAAATGGTTATTGTTTTGTGCATGGAAGCCATGGGTTTCTGAAGGACATTACAAATTACAAGGTTAAAAACAATAACCCCTACTTCATTTTCTTTATATATATATATATATATATATATATATATATATATATATTTTTTGTCGGTAAGATGATAGGAAATAGAAGAAAATCAAGTTTGAATCATAGATCTTAGAAGAGAAAATAACAATCGATATACAATTATAAAATTCTTATTTTATTTAACAAATGTTGGGTTCCCGAATGTCATACATGCAATGGAAACAATAAAACAAAATTATTCGAGAGTCCTTAAGATCCTGATAGATAGATTTAGAGTTGTTTAAGAATTTATCACTTAAAGATCTGATCTTCGTCTGCTTTAATTAATTTTTTAAAGGTTGGGTTGTCGCAAACCATAAGTCGTCTAATTATCTGGCCTCCAACAGTAATGTGCACGAACCACCAGTGAAAAATCTCCTAAATCCCTATTTAGGAGAGAGTGATTGCTATGCTTAGAGTAATAGCCCTCTATTTTGTGACTTATATAGTTTTTCTATCGGACAGACAACCTCTAAAAAATAAAAGGCATAGCTTACTATTTATAGGAAAATCTGAAAAACCTTATAAATTGGTAAAATATCAATTTGCCCCCTGAATAATATCCATAAATTAAGTCAGGATAATTTTAGAAATTAACTAAATCAAGTCCTTAATTTTTCTAGGTCTAGAAATATAATTCATGTATTAATTATATTCTAGTTCTTAATTTCTAAAATACATTTTAATGAAATCATACTTAATTTAATTATTCTAGTTTAATTTTTAACTAATTGTTCTTAATATGTATGACCATTAGGTTCCTAATATATTAGCCCAAATATAAATTATAAATATAATTAAATAAACTGAACAATTTAATCTATTATTAATTCAACAATTAATTTAATTTATATTTGAAGATTAGGTGCATTATCTAGCAAAGTGTCATGATTTCTCGATTATTAGAAAAGTCATTGGTGGTTTGACTTTACTTTTCATGATCGATTTCTCAGTGTAATTACTATCATTTCATCAATAATGTTTCGATTTAATATTAACGTATAAAGTATGTGATACAACCATATTATTCGACAGTTTCACCCACATTTAACAAGTGTTTTGCCTATGTTTTATATATAAAATACCTTCATATTCTTTGTTTTATGTTATGAAGGCACTTTTGGATAAAAGATGCAAAAGGAGTAAATTGAAGGTAATTAGCGTATTTGACCTTCAGTCGATGTTTTATGCAAAACATGAGCTCTAGAGGTCAAAATGAAGTGATTTCAGTGGCATTAGAAAGCTAATATCCATACCTTTCTGAAAATCTAAGGCAAGAAAAATAAAAAAAGAAAGAGCATAGAAATCGCAGCCTTCAAAATCAAACCTTGCAATCTGCTAGTGTTGACCTTCGGTCATTCCGACTTGAATATCTTGAGCTACAGAAGCCCATTTCATGAAAACTTAATTTTTTTTGGATTCCTAAATCAAAGACCTATCAACGTATCAAATCTCAATAAAAAAAAATCTCATATAAGGGAGATATGATTTTTTTAAGATGAAAAATGAATTTTGCCTGCAAATAGGTTTTGTGAAGAAATGAGTTGAAATTATGTCCCGAAGCATCCAAACCGAGATCCAAGTTTTTATTTCAGAAATTTAGCTCTCTAAGTCAAATCTTGAAGATTTCATGCAAGGTTTTTTCTCTTTTTTTAGAAAAATAGTTATTGAAGTACTTAAATGTAAACTGTCTACTCAAGGGAGGATTATTTTGTAAAATAAAAACTAGGGTTTCCTAGGGTATAAAAGAAAGAGAGAATGAAAAGAGGAGAAGGGAGGGGGACGACCAGAAGAGAGGAACACAAACCTTTTCTCCCAGAAACTCGAATTCATGCATTCTTCTTTCTTTTTAGTTAGTTGTTTAATAGACATGTAAGTCTGAACTCTTTTTCTTAGTTGCAAGGACACGAAAACCTTTGGATTTCAAGAACTATGAGATTTATTTTACCTTTTCTTTTCAGTTTATATGATGAATATGTTTGTTCTCTTATGCTTATTTTTCCTATGATTGTTTATTTTAATTGCTAGAGTGGACTCAAAGTTATTATTGTAGACAATCTATTGCTAAGTTTGATATCAAAACCGGAGTTGTGGTATATGAACTTATGAAGCAACTGAGTTTAATAATTGTAGTGGATCTATGTTATTAACCTTAGGGAGAAAATTTGAACAAATCAAACATAGACTACGGACAGTCATGTTGTCAAGATTAATCAATTTATCAAGTTCTTAAGGCTGCCATTCAGTTAAATTACTAATGTAGACACTGTGGTTGTTTGATGGTTAAGATTAGTTATACAGCGGGTCTCTTAACTAATCAACATAGAAAAGATAAACATTCAGAGTATAAATTGACGTTTCGTTTCAGTGATCAGTTTTGATTTTTGTAGGTGGACGTTCACTTGCGACCAAGGTTTGATTTTCTTAATAAATTTCAATTTTATTTGATTTAGCATTGATTGCTTCATTCTGTTTACTTTTTCTTTAGTTTACATAACCTCCAACCCCCCCAAATTGCATATTATATGGCATAACAATCTGAACTAGAACTTCCTTATAGGAGCGACCCCTTGCTTGCTATATACTATCTTGTGTGTTGTGTTTTAAGTTTGGGTAATTAATTTGTGCGACCGTGATATCGCAACAGTATATCTACATAATAGTTATTGATCTTTGAATAAGATTTGAGACCCTTTTCAAATCTCATTCTATATTGGCCAATAATTTCTCAGTCAATACTATTTAAGAACATATGAAACATTTTCTCTAATTCACATAGGGTGATAAACCATCTGTTGATCACTCAAGTACCTTTATATAGTTCATGTTATACCCAATGTCTACCCTTTTGTTACATAGATTAAGATAATATATAATAGGATCAAAATATAACATTTTTTTATATATGATAACTTAGTGATTTCAAGTCTAAGAATCACTTACATGACCATTACGTGAGCCTTTCGATAGACATAAGTGATCTTTCCATATAAAATTCTCATGCGAGTCAGTTTAGTGTACATGTCTTATGACAAGCATCTATATATTAATTTTAGATATCCTATATACCTTACCTTATAAGAATAACTACATTTTATAAAAAAAAAAAATAACATAAAATGTATCAATCTCTACGACTCTAACGAGTGTACAGTATTTAAGAGAGCATCGACTATGAACATTTTAGAAACAATGTGTTGATGCAATAAGAATCTCATAATTATAACAACTTTATAATTTTCTTTATAAAGCATTTTTATCCCATAAACTTTATCTTTACTCTAGATTCATTAATCTAATATTATATAAATATTAAAGATAAATTAAGCCTTTATTAATAATAAATATGTATTTACATGAATATAATAATGCCACATGTAACTAACCGATTGACTACATGACATATTAAACTAACAATCTTTTACTTGCACTAAAATCAATCGCTTATGTTTCTAATACCATATTGCTCCATGTAGCATTAATGCTTCTACATGGATAGTGACTTAGTAAGAAGATCTTTTAGATCTTCTTTGGTGGGTACTCAATCTATCTTTACATCTTTCATTTCATTGATTTATCAAATCAAATGGAATTTCTTAAGGCTTTGTTTGTTTCCTGGAATTCACTTTCCGGGAAACCACTTTCCAAACCTTCTTGTGTTTGTTTGCCATTAGAAAAGTTGGTCAATGGAAAACACTTTCCAATCAAAGGAAAATTTGGCTTGGTTTCCAGGAAAATTTGGGCGGAAAACACTTTCCGGAAGTTGTGAAAAATTTAAAAATGTCATATTATTTGCTGATTATATCAAATTTGGTCCTCAAACTTTTGATTGCTATATATATATATATATATACACATACATACATATTGTTTTGAATATTTATTTTTTAATTTCATCTCTTAAAATTTAAATTTTATATTAACTTTGGTCCTCATTTTATAATTGTTATTTGCTTTTCCCTTATCATTTTTTTATTGAAATTTTTTATGTATCAAATTTGGTCCTCATTCTTTTGATTGTTACTTATTTTATTTGAAATAATTTATGAAATGTTAATTATTATTATTTTAATTTCTTCATCTTTCATTTTTTTATTTTTTAGATTTGATCTTTATTATTTTAATTATTATTTATTTTATTTGAGATAATTTATAAAATTATATTTTTTTTCAATTTCATTCTCATTCAACTTTTTAATTTGTAAGATTTGTCCTCATTATTTTAATAAACTTGAGAAAAATAAAACATTAATAAGTTATTTTCCAGCTCATTTTCCATGACATAATCAAACACTGGAAAGTGTTTTCCAACTTATTTTTCATTACACTACCAAACAACGGAAAATAATTCACTTTTCAGGAATTCATTTTTCCAGAATTCACTTAAAAAAAACTACATTTCAGCAAACAAACGGAGCCTAAGTACTAGTTCAGATCATTGATGAGACTTTGGTTCATTTACATATGTAATAACTCTATTATTATCACAGTACAGGGCAACTAGATCAACAATGCTAGGGACCAATCTAGTTCATTGATGAACTTTTTAATCCAAATAACCTTTTTATTTCCTCAAACATGGTGGTGTACTCTTATTCAGTTGTAGAATCAATTATGCTTTCTTGTTTGGAACTCTTTCAACTCAGGGCATTACCATTTAGAGTAAAACATATATTGACTGATATTTATTATTTTTCTAACATTTCATTGAAAAAATCTTAATTCAAATTTTGAACTTCTAGTTTATCTTTTTCATTGATGGATTATATAGCCAAGTATAGGATACCATTTCCATCATATCTCTTTCAATCTATGTCTTAGAACATATGTCTTTGAAGGGAGGTATTTCATGCAAAATAGATAAGAAACCAATCTTAGATTCTTCTATGCTAAGCTATTTTAGCATCTAGTTTATATGTATGGATTGAGACTATCTATGTAACTTTTTAGATCTATCTTTTTATATCTCTATATTCAATATAAAACTTTACTGATTAAAGTAAAGATATGTCATTTTTTAACAATAATATGTCATCTACATAGAATATTAGGAAAACGACATAACTCTCACAAACCTTTTATAACATAAGGTTTATCCATATTTTTTATGAATTCAAATCTATTGATTATACCATCAAAATTGGATATTCCTACTCTTTAAAACTTGTATTATACATTTATACATTGTTTTTCATATTAGTCTTTCTCTTAAAAAGCCACTTATATCCACTGGGTTTTATCCCTTTAGATGGATCAACCAAGTTCCAAACTTGGTTAGTACATAAAGTTCATAGCTTCAAGTCATTTCTTGGAATAAATATCATATACTTCTTTCAAGTAATTGATAGGCTCATCAATCATGAGCAACATGTCATTCACAACTTCCATGAGAGGTCCTTATCTCATTGTTCCAAATTTTGTGTTTCTTAAGGTTCAGGCTAAACATCCAATAATTTAGCCTTAAGAATATATATTTTATCCAGATGTAGTTTTCTAAGAGGTGTAGAGAATCTCATTCCCTTTTAGATAATCCTTAAAATATTTGATCAAATATTAACCATCTCGATCCATCAAAGTTTCTTTATATGTATTCTAATCTGTATTTCAATTTTATTTAAGTTTATATTGAACCTGGGCATTTTAAATGTAGGTATATACAAACCATTCGTATAATTACTAGATTTATAAAAACATCATTCTTATAAATGAATAATATTTGTCCTCGATAATAAATTTAAATTCATTTAATACTAAATAAAATGGAAACAATATCTTAAAATACTAGAATAAAATAACAATTATAAAGTTCTACTATTAGCCCATTAGTTTCTGCATGCAATTGCAAATATGAAAACCATATTCGGGTTTCCAATACCAAAAACTATAATGCAAAGTAGTAAGATAGTTTTCAATTATAGCTAATTAAGCAACAAGGCCTTTTTCCTTTTTAAGAGTCCCTTCAACAGTCTTAAGCATATTAAGCAATTCTGACAATGTAATATCCAACTTGTTCATGTAATAGTTCATAATGAATTGCAAAACGTTTTGGGGTAATGACTGTAAAACCATGTCAACAATTAACTCTTGGTCTATGACAAAACCCAATTAGCCCAATTTCTCATTATAACCAATCATTTTCAAAACATGGGTGTTCATTGAAGAACCCTGATTAGTACTTAAAAGTGCATTTTTATCAATGTTTTATATCATCATGTTGCACCTGAAGTATTAATAACTCCTTAACTAGAGCATGTTTTATAATAACAGATCTGATAATATAAGATGGCTTTAATTTATGGTAAATATTCATTTTAAATACAGGCATATCTCACAATTCAAATGATTGATTGATGTGATTAACTATTGAAAGTGAAAGGACAAAGAAACGGCTAAGCTTAGAAAGGAGATGCCGATTCAATTCAAATTGGTACACTGTTAAGTTATTAGGTCATATTTGGAGCTGTAGATCTTGGATTTTAGCTTCATTTATATGAATGGAAAGCTAAGAAATAGGCCTATAATGTTCATGAGTAGTGTAAGACCCAAATCTGCCATTTTTAAATTCAAAGTTTGGCCACAAAAGACAAGTCAGAATCTGTCCTGTAATCCAGCCCAAACACTGCTTAGAGGTTTGCCCATATTTGGAGTTCTAGAAGGCCAAATGACGTGAAATTTGGTGGGTGGAAGGAAAAGACAATTTCCAATAACTGTCATGAAGAAGCTTTTCTCAAATTCTGATGGTAACAATGACATTTCGTCCAGAGAAGAGCTTGAGGTCTATCCACCACGTCCACCAACAGCACTACTCAGTAGTGTAGCCATATCTCGAGCTCTAGTGATCCAAATGCTCTGAAATTTTATGGGTGGAAAGATAAGATGATTTCCAACAACTTTCATGACGAATACTTTGTCAAATTCTGAATGGATCAATGTCATTTCATCCAGCTAAAATGCTTGAGTGCTGCTGTCCACCAAGTCCACTAAATCAATAGATGGCCACTACATCAATAATCAATTACCAAATGAATTGTTCTGAATTTTAGCCTATAAAAGGAGG
>Ga0325404_1007285_pt1 | contig 11542 bp, 11 predicted proteins | sample PopdelMetagenome_18_FD_205664 | JGI IMG/M metagenome (GOLD analysis project Ga0325404, IMG submission 205664) | Populus deltoides microbial communities from Bellville, Georgia, United States - Xylem-Control-R1 | ecosystem: Host-associated > Plants > Phyllosphere > Stem > Wood/Secondary xylem... | reverse complement strand
CTAAATACAAAGAGCTTATATATGAGTTAAGTTAAAAATATTATTCTATCCTTGATACATAAAATAAGATAAATATATTATTTAACATTTTCCCTGTAACTCACGATACGGCAGCTACAAGCTTCTAGAGTTTGTCAACTAGAAAACAAAAACGAGAAATGGAATGCGACTTGGTAAAGAAATCTGCAATTTACAAGGAAGAAGAAACAAAAGGCAAAGTAATGGTGTCATACTTGAGATGATGACGAGTAATATGACAATCAATCTCAATGTGCTTAATTCATTCATGAAAAACTGAGTTATGAGCAATCTAAATAGAACTCTGGTTGTCACAATACATAGGAGTAGGATAAGAAAGTGAAACTTTCATATCCGCAAGTAACCAACGTAACTAAATAATTTCTTTGGTAGTAGATGTCATAGCACGGTATTCTGCTTCGGTGGAGGATTGAGAAATAATAGATTGTTTCTTGCTCTTCCAAGAGATAAGAGAATCACCTAAAAATATATAGAAACCAGTAACTGATTTGTGATCTGTGGGATCACTACCATGATCAGCATCAGAGTATGCACGCAGCTTCAAGGAAAAGATGGATAAAAGTAAAAGGCTCTGAAAGACTGTACCCTGAAGATATCATAAAATACAAAGAACAGCTACCCAGTGAACAGTAGTAGGAGAAGCAACAAACTGACTAACAACATGAACAACATATGCAATATCTGGATGAGTAATGATGAGATATATCAAGTTCCCAACAATAGTATGATATAAAGTAGGATCTGTCAAAGGCAAACCGTCAGAAGAATACCTTGCATTAACGTCAATGAGAGTATCTACAGTCTTGTTATCAGTAAGTCTAGCTCGCTTAAGAATATCTGCAACATATTTCAATTGAGAAAAAAAGTAACCTCTAGGTGAGTAAGCTACCTCAATACCCAGGAAATATCGAAGAGAACCCAAATCCTTCATTTCAAATTATCTAGCCAGCTCTGTCTTTAAAATTGAGATACCATAAATGTTGTCGCACGTGTACGGCATCGCGGCGAAAACATCCACCCTCATAATTGTATTATCTATCTATCTGGCAAATGTGGGGAGACAAGGAATTCTTGTCTTTTATTTGTGGAAAAATAGAATGGGAGTCGTCACCTAGTATTTTGGTCACTAGAAACCCTAATTGGTCTTAGAGATCAGGTACAGGGACTGGTTGCATAAAGAAAGGTATTAGCACCCCAAATACACCCTACCTAAGGTAGGCTGCATTGTTTAATTGTCTGATAAAATCTAAGGTTGTGTTTTCTAGTTGTTGATCCGTTTGTGGTTTAAGAAAAGTTTTTCTTGGTAAGGAGATCCTATCTTATTGGGTAAAATCTAACCGTTCTAACGTATAAGGTCGTAACCCTAGATATTAAAAGAGAACAAAATATATTTTTTTTAGAATTTTTGAAATATTGTTCTAGTTCTCGTGATTTTAATAAACTGATTATTGAAGTTAAAATGCATGTTAATACATATTTATGAAATTTTCTTTGTTATATGAAAATACAATATGATTTTTATTTTATTTTTGAGAGACTTGACTGTATGCTTGAAAGCGAAAACATTTTTTAATCTTTTTATGAAAACTAGGTATTTTAATACTGGATTTGTATCTTTATAATATAAAAATACAAATTAATATTAATCAAAATACAGTAAAATATTTACAAAAAATCACAGATTTTTTAAAATAATTTTTGAAAAATTTTTTTTAGGCTAAACCTGACTTAGCTCATATGAAATCAGGTTATAACCAACTCAAAAGAGAACCTATTTTTGGCTGAACGCAGACCAGCCGCGTGGGCCGGGCTGATGTTGCAGCCCCAAACAACCAATATATCGATTGCTGAGCACAGTAACCAATGAAGTGTAATTAGGTGGTTACTTTGCTTTACACAGTAACCACCTAATTATATTTCATTAGCTGCAGAACGTGAATTGCTCACGTTCTGCATGCAAATGAAGACGAACAAAAAATGGACAGAGGAAGAGCAAAAGGAGAGAGAGGCTGACCTGGCTGTGGCGTTGGCGGTGCAGTCGTTGGCGGTGGCGGTGTTGTGGCGGCAATGGTGCTGTTTCAAACGGTGGAGAGAGAAACCAGAGAGAGAGAGAGGTTACTGTTCTTCTCTTCCCCTCTGTTTTCCTTCTTTCTCTTCTGCTGTGTTTCTCTACTCTCTATCGTCTCTGTTTCTTCTTCTTTTTCCAATCTCCTCTGTCCCGTCTTTCTTCCCCTCTCTCTGCGTCTGGTTCTCTCCTTCTCTCTGTTTCTTTTCTTTAATTCTTCTCCCCTGTTCCCTGGTGCAGCTGGCGGTTACGATCTGTATTTTTTAGCCTTCCTAATCTGCGTTCATCTCGATCGTTTATCCTTAGCTCAAGACTCCTATGTTTGTTCGTTCTCCTTCTGTTGGTGTTTCCTTCTGTCAGCTGTTCGTTCTTCTCTTTAACTTCTTCCTCTGGTTTCCTCTCTGAAATGCTCGGTTTACAATGAAGCAGTTGCTGAAGCTTCGGAGCAGCTACTGAAGAAAAAGCAGAAGGTGTGTCTTGTGTTTTTCACTTCTGTTCGTTCGTCCCCCTCTAGATTCTCCTCTGCTCTTTTCCCCTGTACTCCCCTCTCTTTCTCTTATGCTTTTTTTTCCTGTCCTCTCTGTGTTTTTCTCTCTCTCCTCTGTCTCGTTCTTTTCTCCCTGCTTTTATAGGCCAGAGACGGCCTTGTGCTGGTAACGGCCGGCTTGATTTCAATGCCTTTAATGATGAAACGTCTCCAATATTTCTATTGCTTGAAACGGTTGATGAGGAAGAAGGTAATGAACAGTTGTCCATGAAACGGCTCTGTTTTCCGTTTCAAGTGGCTGTTTTGAGATGACCATTTTCAGTTTGGTCACACAAGTTTTGAAATTTTGTAATCAAGTCCTTGGATAAATTGTAATTGGACCCCTGAATTTTAATTTCTTTCCAATAAAGCCCAAATTGACTTAAATTTTTTTTTTTCTTGCAATCAAACCCTCCATAAATTCAATTAAACTTTCAATAAAATTTAATTGAGTTAATAAACATCTTATTTTGAACTTTTCTTTTTCAAATTGAATTTTCCTTGTCAACATAGGTTCTCATCAGTCAAAAATATACTGTTAAATTTCAATTCTTGTATTTTTAAACCTCCTCAACCAATTTCTAGTCATTTTATGGGCATTTCAACATCCTTTTCTCGTTCCTATTTTTTTTATTTCTTCTGAATATTTTTTGATACATTTTTTCTTGTATTTTCTTATTTTTTGTGTGGAAACCCAAAAATAGATAACAACAGATGCCTTCTCTTTACAATACTTACAGAGCAAAGATTTTGCGTAGTAAGTTTTGTAAAAATAAACAAAACTAAACTTCCAATCTTGATCTTCTCAAAACTTGGTTGATTTGAAATCATGTCTTTATAACGATCTCCCTTCAACCATGAACTTAATTATCTTGAGAACCTGATCTTAGTGACCCTCTAAAGTCTGTCTATTTTTTTATGCTGATTTTGATTTTTCTATTTTTTAATATTTTTTGAAAACAAGCAATGTCAACGTCGACTCAATGAGCAAAATCAATGATTTTAAAAATGACACGTTAAAAGTCGAACGCGTTTGAAAGACATTTGAAAATTTAAATTATTTTTTAGACGACGTTGAGAATGCTAAAAATGATGCAAATATATTAAAAAACATATTTTTTGGATTTTCATTGTTTTTTCTTGCTATTTTTGGTTTTTTTTCTGAAAATTTATCAAAAACATGGGTAAAAAATTGGGTAACAACAAATGTCATCACCTGTAATAATCATGTCATCAATATATAAGAATAAAATGATACAACCTGCATAAGTGTTCTTAACAAAAAGAACAGAATCATGACTACTAGAAACAAATCCAAGAAATGAGATCACAACAGAAAATTTTTCAAACCAAATACGAGGTGCTTGTTTGATACCATATAACGCTTTCTTGAGCTTACAAACATACCCAGAGTCATGTGAAACACCAGGAGAAGGCGTCATATGAACTTCTTTTTGAATATCTCCATTCAAGAAGGCATTTTTAACGTCAAGTTATGAGATATGCCATTGACGAACCAAAGCTACAACAATAAGAGTACAGATAGTAGTCATTTTTGCAACAGGGGCAAATGTCTCTTCATAATCCATACCATATTGTTGAGAGTATCCTTTTGCAACCAACCTAGCTTTGTATTGCTCAATAGACCCATCAGAGTTAGTCTTGATCTTGTACACCCAACGACAACCAACAACACTTTTACCAAGAGGTAGAGGAACCAAGTCCCAAGTATCTATCTTATGTGAAACAGAAAGTTCTTCATCCATAGTTTGCTGCTAAAGAGGATCAAGAATTGCCTCTTTATAGGAAGAGGGCTCAGAGAGACAATGAATAGAAGCTAAAAAGGAAGAAAATGATAAAGAATAACAAGAATAAGCAAAATCTGGTAGTTTTGTGGACTTACGAATGCATATGGATTGATGTAGAGGTGGATCCATAATCTCAGACAAAGATTGGGGGGGTGCAGATGAGAATGGAGTTTCAGGTGTGCCAGAGAGTAAAGTGTTAGTACCTATAGGATGATGAGTACAAATTGACTGAACATGGGAAATGGTATATGAGGTATTAAGAACCTGTGATGATATATTATTAGAATCCTAAAAAAAAGGATCTATACGAATAATATCAGATCTAGTCAAGTTATGAGTAGTGGATGAAATAGAAAAGAAAGGTATATGCTTAAGAAATATAACATGACGAGACACATAAAGTTTATGAGTTATTGGATCAAAACAACGATACCTCTTTTTACCTTCACCATAACCCAGAAAGACACAAATCGCATAACGAGAGGACAACTTACTGCATTCTGCATGAGGATGAAGAACGAAACAAGTACAACTAAAAACTCTAAAGGAGGAATAATCAAGGACATGTCCATATAACTTTTCAAAAGGAGACAAACTTGAACAATGAGAAGATGAGATTGTATTAATCAAACTTACAGTAGTAAGGACATCTTCTCCCAAAAACTCACTAGGAACAGAAGCAGACAATAAGAGAGAACAAGCAGTTTTAACAATGTGCTTATGTTTTCTTTTAGCAACACCATTTTTCTCAAGAGTATCTGTACATGAAGTTTGGTGAATGGTTCCATCTAAGGCAAGCAACTAATAAAATTTATCAAAAGTGTACTCTCCACCTAAATCACACCTAAAGCATTTGATTAAAGTAGAATGTTGAGTTTTCACAAGAGCTCGAAAGACTGTATATATCTCATAGAATTTAAAACATTGTTTCATTAAATACACCCAATAATAACGAGTATGATCATTAATAAATGAAACATAATATCGAGACCCTCTTTTTATATTAATAGGAGAAGGTCCCCATACATCAGAATAAATCAAATCAAAAGGTAAAGAAGAGACAGAAAAACTTCGATTAAAAGATAAAGCTGAAAATTTTGTCAATTTACATCCACTACAATCAGAAATATCACAAGTTTTTAAATTTTCTAAGGCTCATGTAGATGCCAAAAATCTTAAATGAGAAGACAAAACACGACCTAGACGAGAATGCCATAAATAAAAACTAGAAGATGAAGGACTCAAAAGAAAGGAAGGCAAATCAACAATAGTAGTAGCAACGGCGGAAGCGGCAACTGACACTTTTAACTCATCTAAAATATATAGTTCATTTTCCTTACGGCCTGTCCTAATCATCTTCTGAGATTGCAAATCTTGTACACAACAAAAAGAACCAGAAAACATGACTAAATAATCACCAAAATCACATATTTGACCATAAGAAGCAAGATTCAATTTGAGGTTCGGAATAAGATAAACATTAGAAAGAGACAAGTGAGATTTGACAACAGAACCAACACCTGCTAATGGCATGTGAGTGTCATTAGTAGTCATAACAAGAATGGAGGATGAAGGGGACACAAAGGTAAAAGATGAAGAATCTGGAGACATATGATGGGAAGCACTGGAATCTAAGACTCATTCAGAATGTGACATACCTGAGGAGCTATGAGGCAACTGACCTATGGAAGAAAAAACAGACATTGCTTGTGGCTCTAAGGAGAGAAACTTCTAAAATTGCTCAGCTAGAGTACTAGGATCGGTGATAGAGCTTGATGAAACTACTGTTGCAGTATTGTGGTGTGATGGTTTATAATCCTAAGGTGGTTTATGAGTATTAGATTGTGACTGGATGTCATGCTTTCAAGCTTGATTCTGTCATCTTAACTTGGGACACTAAGCCTTCCAATGACCTTTCTGCTTACAGAAACTGCACTTATCGAATCCAACTCTTGTGTAAGGCTTATTTTGATGATTAGAGGATAACTTAGAAGGTACTGCTAGTATAGAAGGATTTGAAGCAGAAAGAATTCCATTTTTATAATAAGACTGAAGACGTATTTCTTCAGCCAATAACTCACTGACAATAGAGTCAACAGAAGGCAATGGAGAATGATGTAGAATTGAACCTCTAAGTCCTTCAAAATCACTGTAAAGTGCTGTTAAAAACTATACGAATCATTAATGCTTTTTACGCTCAATATAGGCACCACATGCCTTTAATTCTGCCGATTTTGTAAGAGCCAATTAATCCCAAAGATCTGTCATAGCAGAATAAAACTCTTAAATACTCATATTCTTCTGCTGAAGAGCTTGTATGTCATTCTTTAATTGATACTGTTTTGCAAAATTTGATTGCGTGAATAACTTTTGCAGATGATCCCTAACCTCCTTTGCTATCTCATATTTCGCCAACTGCGTACCTATGGAATGCTCAACAGATTTGTTGATCCAAGTAATGATCTTTGCATTGTTTGCTTCATATGTATTTATTAAAATAGCATCCCCCTCCTCAGTATTCTTAGGTATCACATAAGTTCCACTAACATACCCTCATATCTTTTTACCCTTAAAAAAATTTATCATTACATAACTCCAGTACGAATAATTATTTCCATCCAACCTCACACTTACAGACTAAAGTGAATCATCTCTTTCAGTAGCCATAATTAAAAAAAAAACAGAATGTAAAAGCAGCGAAATACAAAGTACTAGATTGCAGAAATTGAACAGATATCACAGATACTCAACAAATATCTTCTCAAAATTATACGATTCCTCCAAAACACAACACAAATTGCAGAAGATGATATACCAAAACAATTACAAAGACAGAAAAGAAATACCAATTTGCAGAAGCTGAAGTAAAGTCGAAATACCAGATTTTGCAGAAGCGGAAGACAAATATCACTCCAAATTTTTTTCTTGGATTAAGTCTCGTTCCATAAAACCAGCTCTGATACCATGTTAAAAGAATTCAATTAACTCAAAAATAAATACGAATATAAAAGAGAAGGAGGCTAGAATTCTCCTTAGTTGATTTGTATTAAAGTTCTTGCTTTGACCTAAATACAAAGAGCTTATATATAGGTTAAGCTAAAAATACTATTCTACTCTTAATACATAAAATAAAATAAATATATTATTTAACACGAACATCATTTGATCCATTGCTTAACATACAATATACATGCATATAAGAATCTAACCCAACAGGATAATCAGTAACATGTAAGATTGTGCGTTCCAATATATTCAAGACCTTGTCAACAATTTAAAATATCACAAACAAAATAAATTTGTAGTATGATCGTGAAAATCAAGTTGAACGCAAGAGAAATTTTATTTAATTTTTCTAAAATATACTGAAATGAGAAAGAACAAAGGGTTTGAATGAAAAATTCAAGAAACAATAATTCTAAAAATAATAAATTATATTTCGTTAATCTTTCATCTACAAAAGTTACAATTAGGAAGCATTGTCTAAATTATAGCATTTTATATAAATATCTATTTTAATTATTAAAGAACTAAGTAATAATAGATTTTGAAAACTATCCCGCGACATGCGGGTAGATAACTAGTTTTTTCTATAGGATAAAATGGTTCAATCAAATTATTTATTTTGGAATGATGTTGATGTTCTTTTTCTTTTTTCTTTTCTGCTGAGCCATGCGCAAAATGATTCGACCAAATGATCCAGTTTGGCGTCATGCTGACAGATCTTCCAGTGCATATGTTGAAAATATGGATGATGGTAGAATGAAGTGTAAGCTTTGTGGGCAATTGTTTGCCCAAGGTACTTCCATCTCGAGGATCAAATTCCTTTTGTCAGGAGTTAAAGGGCGTGGTGTTAAAATTTGTGAAGATGTTCCAAAAGAAGTTCAAGATGCAGCCCTTGTAGCAATTGATGGCCCTCCAGAGAAAAAAAAGCTTGAAACTGTAGCAGGCTCAAGCAGTAACGAGGTCCCTAATGCACAAGAACAGAACAATGAAGGGACACATGTAGAAATGGCACAACAAGGAGAAGCTGTTTTCACTGGAGAACATGCATGGGCAAATGATTTCAGTAGAGGAGGGATTGAGCTTGTGCATAATACATCGGAGCGTAGACCAATAACAGAGCAACTCTGTTCTCCATCAGTAAACAATGATGTCATTATGAATGAGGTGATTGGAGGGACTGAACCAATGCATAATGCACCGGAGACTAGACCAATAACAGAGCAAGCAAGTCAAGAGTGTGAACGAGGAATCTGTGACTTCTCTTCTTCTTCCGCGGTGGATAATGTCATTGGCAATAACATAGAAAACCCAGCCACGGGATTCATGCAGCCTGGTGCAGGAGCTAGCTCTTCTGTAGGCCTTAAATACTACACAAGTGAGGCTAGAGGAGATCTGTTACCTACTAGCTCTACAAAGCTAGTGGATCTAGCATTCGAAGAGAATAGGAATATGATATGGTCCTGGTTAATGGATGATGAAGTCTTAACTGTTATTTATTGGATGGGGGGAGTTGATAAAACAACAATGCTGTAACATATCAATAATGAGCTTCTAAAAAAATCAAACATTTCTCGTCATGTTTACTGGGTGATCGTGTCTCGAGATTTTAACATTAATATATTGCAGAATCTTATTGCTAAACGTCTTGACTTAGATCTATCAAGGAAAGATAATGATCAAAGTAGAGTTGCCAGCTTGTCAAAAGAACTAATGAAGAAACAAAATAGACTTTTATTTTAGATGATTTTTGAAACTCTTTTAAGCTAGATAAAGTGGGAATTCCTTTCCAATTAAACGGATGTAAGCCAATTATCATAACTCGATCAAAAAGGGTTTGTTATAGGATGAACTGCCAACACGAAATCAAAGTGACGCCACTTTCTGATGGAGAAGCATTGACTTTGTTAATGAAGGAACTTGGACATGACATAGCTCTTTCTCTAGAAGTGGAACTAATTGCAGTAGCAATTGCGAGGGAATGTGCTGGATTATCTTTGAGAGAATACTAATGTAGTCAGTCTGTGATAATGGAAGATTTTGAATAGTTAGATGTGAATCTGTTATAATTAAATGATGATCTGTCTTAGATAAATTATATAAATAACTTAACAGATGTATTTATAGACCAAAAAGATAGGTTTAGATCCAAAATAAAGTTTAATTACATCAAATCAGAAAAATAACTCAAAATAATAATAATTTTTCATAATGGAACTAACTCAGCTTCTCATCAAGGACCAATTCTTACGATGATGATTCAGATTCAGATTCAGACACACCTCCAAGAAGGTATCGACCGCTAACTTATATTTATGATTCTTATAGTGTTGCCTTCTTTACTTGTGAACCACAATGTTTTTCAGTAAAAATTCTTTGTTTATCTGGCTTCTGCTATTATTTTCCAACATTTATTTCTTAATTAGTCATATACGTACACTTCCTGCAAATAACAGAAATCTTTTGTGTGAATCAATAATAGAGATCAAACAATTCGACAACTAGGTTTTGCGACAACAAAGTCTGAAAGGATGAATTGTATTTCAAATAATTTTCACTTAAACCTTGAATAATGCATAACAGTTTAATAGGATTCCTGGGACTCTGAAAAAATTTAAAATTATTGGTATCGCAGCGTTTATGTTTTTTGTGAGAAACTTAATAGTTAGCCACTTAATTTTCTTTCCTTAGTAATTGCATATTTGTCTCCAACGATTTGCAGTCTCTTGCTTGTAGTCTCTTAATCGTCCCGTGGAATCTCTGAAATTTATCGAAGTTTCTTGCATTCGAATAGTTTGAGGCTTCTCAAGTTAGTGAACGTGGAAAATATTTGAGGGAGTAAAACTTGTTTCCTGACAAATCTAGTTCCATGAACATGGAAAATAAATTTCGACATTGTCAGGTAACTGACATCGATTTGACTGCAGTATTGCAGATCCAGATATCTTAATTAATATAGGACACCACAGCGAGGAAAAGCTATATATCCAAAAAATTGCTTGGGGCTGCAAGTCTTCTTGGAGAACGAAAAAGGATGGTAGCTGGATCCCGATGAACACTCTTAAGGTATTCAAAGACCTGGGGAAGCTTGAATGCCCCGCACTTGGTTTATTCACTGTAAACTTGCCAATTTTTGAGCTACCTTCGTAAGATTATCACACCCCGCGGTGGCCTTAAAAATATTTCATGAAAAAGAATATATTTCTGGTATTTTGTTTTTTTTATAGGAAATAGTTTTGTTTAAAGAGTCGCTACCTAATATTATAATTACTAGAAACCCTAACTGGTCAACAGAGATTCTATAATACGGGATTGGTTACATTAAAGAGAAAATATTACCACCCCTAAAACGTTCTGTTTAAAACAGACTGCATTGTTAGTTTTGTCTTAAATTGCTAAAAGTTTGTTGGTTTATGCTATGATGATTTGCTTATAATATTTCTTACTCTATCGTTAGTGAATATTCAAATACGGATACTTCCAACTCTAGCGTTAGTAAATATTACATAGCTATAAATAAAATAAAATAAATTTAAATCAGTATTTTTATTCCTAACTCTGGCATCAATAAATAAACAAATAAAATAAATTTATTTTTATGCATGTATATATTTTTTTTATTTTTTACGTAGTTAAAATAAAATAAAATAAAATAAATTTAAATCAATATTTTTTATTCCTAACTCTAGCAATAAACCAATAAAATAAATTTATTTTTTATACATGCAAATATCTTTTTTATTTTTTTCAAGCTGAGTCCAACATAGTCTTTAGACCCAACCGGTTCAGTCTGGTCACTGGCCTAGACCAGTGAACCGGCTGGGTAGCAGGCGTGCGCCACACACACGCCTGCTACAGAAACAAAAATCAGGTGAGTAGCGTGAATTATAATTCACAGCTACTGTAGCTGTGAACTATAATGCAAAGGAATTTAGCTACAAAACAGGCAGAGAAGAAGAAAGGCTTACCTGGTCTGCTGGAGCTCCTCTGTTTCTTCTTCTGGTCTTTCTATTCTTGTGTATTGTTTCTGTAGCTTTGTTTTGTTCGTTCGTTTGTCCACCCCTGCTCGCTCTCCTCTCTGTTTCGTTCTTTATTTTTTTT
>Ga0325404_1007282_pt1 | contig 11544 bp, 4 predicted proteins | sample PopdelMetagenome_18_FD_205664 | JGI IMG/M metagenome (GOLD analysis project Ga0325404, IMG submission 205664) | Populus deltoides microbial communities from Bellville, Georgia, United States - Xylem-Control-R1 | ecosystem: Host-associated > Plants > Phyllosphere > Stem > Wood/Secondary xylem... | reverse complement strand
TGGATTTGTTAAATTTTTGAAGAGATTAGTAAGATTCATTTGTAATTTAAATATATTTTATATATACATTAATTTTATTTTTAGAAATAAAAAATATTTATTTCTTATGATATTTTTAATATGTGCAGCCTTGCATAATATGTTTTTACTTTTATTTTATCTAATAAATCTTGTGTGTGCATTGATTTCTATTTGAAGTTGAATTTAATAAATAAACTCATTAAACACAACCAGGTAAATTACTCATATTACGATATTAAATATCTTGATATATATTTGCCTCTTAGTTTTTTCTATTTTTTTTTAAAAAATAACAAACCAAAAATGAGTTTGTTCGAGTGTTTTTTTTTAATTATTATTGAACTTGATTTTTTTTCACCTATTTCTTTTATCATGTTCTAAAAAAAATAATTTCAAAGAAGAATCATGTTATTAAATTTTATAAAGTTCACAGATATGCTCACAAGGTTGATTGGTTGGCCAAATATATTTTTTTCATGAAAATAATATATAGTAATAATTGTGATAAAAATATTAATAATATTAATAATTGAGATAAAAGTATTAATAATAGTAATAATTGTGATAGTAATGGTAATGCTACTATTAATGGTAGTTGTAATAGTAATGGTGATAGTAATAATAATAACTAATGATAATATTAGTTGAATTGTAATAATAATAATAATAATAATAATAATAATAATAATAATAATAATAATAATAATGGTGATAATAATAGTTTATTAAGATAATAATGGTGTTGGAGATAATAATAATAATAATAATAATAATAATAATAGTGATAGTAGTTGTTTTACTGGTAATAGTTTATTAGGGTGGTTTAGATAATTGTGATATCAATAATTATAGTGATGATATAAAAAATAGTAATAATAATATCAATAAAAATCAAAATAATAATAATGATAATGATAATATTATCGATAACAACAACAACAACAACACTAATATTAATGTTATTGATAGTAATAGTAATAGTAATAGTAATAGTTATAATAGTGATAATAATAGTTGTGGTGATAATAATAACAATAGTAATAATTATAATAATACTAATATTTATAGTAGTAATGATAATAGTTATGATGATGGATAGTAATAATGTTAGCAAGGCTAACAACAACAACAACAACAACAACAACAACGACAGTAACAATAATATTAACAATAATAGTAATACTAATGGTAATAATGATAGTAATAGTGATTACGATAATGATAATGTCAACCTTCTTTTTATTTTGTTTATCTATAGGGTTAGTGTGGCTTGTGGGTTTGCTAGGGTAACTCAGATTATCCTGATTTATAGGTTTGGTGAGTTGTCTTTTTTTCTTTTCTATTTGAACATGACTTCCCCCCCCCGGTCAATTTCTTCCTAATACAACAAAAAAATAGTTTTTGAGAAAAATCATATTATTAAACTTTATAAAATCCATGGACATGTTCACAAGTTTGGTTGGTTGACCGGATTCACAGATCTGGCAAGTTTAATATATTTTTGTTTTTTTTCAACATCTTAGTATTGTGTTAATGTTCAATTTAGTGATCGTCTATTTTTTTTATAATATAGTTAAATAAAAAATAGTTTGAAAAACAAAATAAATTATAATCCTGCTAGAGTCCATAACTCGGTTCACAGGTTCGGTGTGCTAGCACTAGTAATCAGGTTCACAGGTTTGATGAGTTTACTCACTGGAAGAATATTATTTTTTTTTGTTTTTGATCCTTTGATTGTTTTTTTCACAATTTTGTCCTTTAATATTAAATTGGTTGGGAAATAAATTACATGATTTATTTTTTATTGTTTTTTTAAGGTTATCACTGTCTTAAATAAATGTCTATATTTTAGGTTGATACTCAATTTTGTGAGTATATATTTTTATTATATAATTAAAAAAATTATTAAACTTAATATAGTTCATGACACGTATCGCTGGGAAATTAAAATCAATCTAATCAGTCATTATTTCAATAATTTTTTAAAAAAACTTGTCAACTTGAAGTTTTGTTAAAGGTTAAACCATGTTTTTATTGGTAATCAAAATTACATGTGAATTATTGAAATTAATTAATTTAATTCGAGTTAACTCCTATATGGTTTAATTAAAAATTTAAGTTAAATAAATAATTAAATTATAATGTTTTAAAATTGACCCATTAAGCTAGGCTAATAATATAGTCACAAAAAATTTAATGCTCTTAATATGCTTTTTGATATTTAAAAAATTTTATTTTATCCACTGCAAAACGCGGGTTAATGTACTAATAATAACTACATTTGATAGGTGAAATTAACAGTTACGCAATTATTTCCTTTTTCTTCTGAAAACATTGATGAATCAAATTTACACAAAGCCAATTGCTAATTTGTAATTTTAATTGAAGCTGAACTCATTAGAAGAAAAGGGAGCCACTGTTATTGAATTAACCGTTTTTACTTCATCTTTTGGTATATATATGCATAGATACTTACCCCATCCTCTCTCTCTCTCTCTCTCTCTCTCTCTCTCTCTTTTTACCTTTAAAGTTTGTTTTAGAGAAAATAATTTTTAAAATTTTTATTTTTTTAAAAAATTAAATTAATATTTTTTATTTTAATATGAAAATATTAAAAATAAAAAATTATTTTAATATATTTTTAAATTAAAAATATTTTAAAAAACAATCTTCGTATAACTAAACTGAGGAAATCAAGCTGCCACGTAACACATTTTGAAGAATTATTTTATAACTTCGCCTCGCAGTCTTTCACTTGAAGCAAACGCAAGAGTTTGATTAAAGAAAGTTTAAACAATAAGACCCGCGTTGCAATATGTCTAAATCACAAGGGTCAAAATATAATTTATCCAAAAGAACTCGATCCATGCTATTTTACCGATCCAAGTAATTAGATCTAAATCCGAAAATTTGATTTCCAAGTCAAGAAAATGAGACCTAACATTGTCACTGAGGTAAGCTCTCCTCCATCTGTCTTCTCTTTTTCGACTCTAAATCTTTAATTTTCTTTTTTGAGTTTAGGGTTTTCTTGTTTCAATTGAGATTATGAAAATCTGGGGATTTCGCTTAGCTTTTTGTTGATGATAATGTAGTAATTGAGTATAGTTAACTGTTTAATTAGTGCTGTTGGGCTTGATTGAGAGTTCTCTACTTTTTCCCTTTTGATTTGTAAGGAATTTATGCAAATGAAGCTCATTTTGTTTTCTTCTTTTGTAAAAAATGAACTAGTAGATTTGATAGCTTAAATGACCGATGCTCCGATATCATTTGTAAATAAATGAGGGGAGAACATGTTGATGTTGTGATGCAATCTATTTACTTCTTTCAAATGATTTCCTTTGTCGAAGTAAGCAGAATGTGCAGTTCGATACAGAACTAGTCAGTAAAGCATTTCGGATCATGTTTATTATGGTTTTTATTTATTTAGTAACAAGGTTGGTGTCGTAAGTTTTCAGGCGGGACTGCAAACGAGAGTGGGACAATGGTGGGAAAGCATTCCATTCCTTACTTCTGCGGTTGTGGTTGTTTGTGGCGTTATATACTTGGTCTGCCTCCTGATTGGATATGACTCGTTTTACGAAATATGTTTCTTGCCAACTGCTGTTGTATCTCATTTTCAGGGTATGTTTGTTAGGTGATGCATTTAATTCGTGATAATGGATTAATGAATTATGATCAACATTGGAAGATATTTTTGAAACCGTGTTTAAGGTCATGATACCATGGGAAAATTAACTTTTTACCTGGCCTTGGTCTAAGGAGGAACCCTTTTAGCCCTGAAATCTGCACTGGTGCATTAGGCACCTATACTGTGATGCCTAACTAAACAACCATTTCATTCAATCTGCCTATAGTTTCAGGTTCCTTGTAGGCTTAGAAAGAAAGGATCAAAATTTTGATTTTTTTCATTTGATGCCTCCATGTATGTTGTCACTTCATCCTTATCTTAAAAAAAGGGATTTATCCCATACTTGTGGTCATTAACTTTGCGTTTTTTCTTTCTTTTTTCTTGTGCAGTTTACAGGATTTATACCTCAATATTTTTTCATGGTTCACTCCTTCATGTTCTGTTCAACATGCTGGCTCTTGTACCTCTGGGTTCTGAACTGGAGAGAATCATGGGATCTATTCGCTTGGCATACCTGATAATTTTGTTGGCCACTACCAATGCAATATTTCATCTTTTTATTGCATTGTTGGTGGCCCACAATCCGTTTCACCCATACCAGTATCTTTTGGATGAGTGTGCAATAGGCTTCTCTGGAATTTTATTTTCTATGATCGTTATAGAGACGAGCTTGAGTGGAGTGCAGTCTAGGAGGTTGGTTCTTATTTACCTATTCTTGCTGTGAATTTTAATTTCACCATGATTATAATACTCATCACTTGTTATTATTTTGCAACATCACACTAGCACATAATTAGACGTGTTAGTGCTCCTGTGTGGATGCATGAGAATGAGGATATCCTTCTTAGTATTTAGTTATCACTGAGTAAGTATTATTGTTGATTATTCTCGAAGAATTGTAGTTTATTTTTACGTGTGTGGTCAGTATTTTGACTAACACGAGGAGTTGTTTGTGTTTTGATGACAGGGTAATCTAGTAAACATTGTAATTGATTTATGCATTTGCTTGGTGCATTCTAGTGATATGCAACTTCATTATTTTGTTTTGCAGTGTGTTTGGTCTCTTCAACGTTCCCGCTAAGTGGTAAATGTTGTAACTGCTTCAGTATTGTGTTATTTCTTATTTTTGAGTTTCCTTTCTCTTCAGTTTTTTATGTTGAGTTAATGATGTGGCATAATTAAACACATGCTACAGGTATGCATTTATCTTACTGGTAGCATTCCAGCTTCTTATGACGAATGTGTCTTTACTTGGACACCTATGCGGCATTTTGTCCGGATTTGCATGTATGTAATCCTTGTCTCAATTTGAAGGTTATACATATTTCTTCATACTTTGTGTTACACTCCACATAAACAGACAATGTGATTGGATTTCTATCCTTTTACTTGTCAGATACCTATGGGTTATTCAACTTTCTTATGCCAGGAGCGTCCTCCTTCTCTGCTATTGAGGCCTCCTCTTGGCTTGTAAGTACACTACTGGACTGGCTTCTGATGATAGACAGATTTATTTCCCTGTTCTTTAATTAGACTGTTATGGTGTATTTGGCTGTTAAATTACAGAGAATCTGACAATTCTCACTCTGGCACACTTCTATCCCAACTTCTTGAGGGTTCTGGCCTTGTGAACTCGTTCTTTCTGAATTCCTTCTTTGATTGTACCTCCACTTCTTTTACAATTTCTAGTTACAAATAAGTGGGTAACTATATGTTGTTGATGTGTTTTCATCAGTCATATTTTATCCTTCACCTGTGTATTTACATATGATTTATGCGTTGTTCTAAGTGTGATCTATTCATTTATGACCTTCAGTCCTCCTGCGTGAGGAGACCTAAATTTATTTTGTGCACTGGCGGTAGTCCCACAAGCTACATCCCGACACATTCAGGCCAAAACACTACCTCCAGGTAAATTCTGCTTGCTTCATGGTCCAAGGAAATTTTAATCCCAGAGGATATGTAACTTGATAAATTTTATTGAACAGTGGACTATTATCTGGAAATATTTGGAGAAATTTATCTTCATGGATGCCACGGAGGGAAACATCTGCTCAGGTATCGAGTTATATTCTTTTGAAAGTTTTTATCTTAATGTTCAAGGTAAAGATGCAAGTGCTGATTTTCAAAATGGTTATGATTCTTGTTAAATATCAATGGGTGTCTCTGTATACAATGGACAGAAGAAACATATGATACATCCTAATCCTTTTTCTTTGATCCTGGAATTCCTGGGACTTGTAGATAGTTTTTCTATTGTAACAACTTGATTAAATTTCATGCTCACACAGGCTGGGCAAGACTATAGGTTCCCTGGAAGTGGAAGGGCTCTTGGTTCTGGCCAAAGTGAAACAGTGCCTGCTGTGAATTCAGATTCAAACCTGCAGGCTAGACTCTTGGATAACAGCAACCCAAACCGTTCATCACATTTGGGGGTAACTGCTACAAGAGAGCCACCATTAGATGGAAGGTAGGGGAAACTATTCTTGCATGCATGATGCATCTCAAGTTAGAGAACAGAAGCCTGCCTAGCCCTGTCCTTATGATTTTTATTTTTTTAAAAAAAATTGTTGATTGTTTCCCATCAAGAAAATGGATTTAAGTGTCCCCAAAGGAAACCAAATAATTATATTGAATATGACCATGTCAAAATCTTTTGTTATTGTACTTGTCTGAAGTTCAAAAAAAATAAAATGTATGGTAGCTATGCTAGCATCATATTTCAAAACTTATGCAATGCTCTAGATCCTGGCTATGGTCTTGATTTATTTGGCTACCAGTGATTCAAGTATTAAAGAGTCTAGCATGCAACAAACATCAAAATCGCAGCTTCTTATTCTACTCCTACAATAGAACACACATATAAAGCCTTCTATTCGGGTACAAAAATATTGTATTTCATGAAAATGATTCACTACCTACTCTTTCTATGCTTCATACCATGTGGAGTACCCTACCCACTGTTTTTTAGTGATAAATCATTTGCGTTCTTCATTTTTCTGCAATCCTTCCATGGTATTCAGGAGGTCAGTGGTAGATAATGCTGTTGGTGCAACTCCAGTAAACCCTGCACTCCATCAGGTTTATTTCATTTATTTGGCAATGTGATATTATCTCCTATTTTTTTAATGGAAATTTCTGGGTCTTAAATCATTTGTTGTTTTGTGGTTTCTCTTGATTGCAGGACTCAGCTCCTTCCGAGGAGCAAATCCAAAAATTAGTATCTATGGGTTTTGACAAGGTAAAAATGTCTATAATTGTGCTTTTCTTTTCGTTTAGTGCTTTTGCAGTTTGTGTGGATATCAAATCGAGATGTTAAGGTTAACTTAAAAAAATTGAAAATTTTGAGAACCAAAAGAATCCATATAGTGTGCTGATACAAATGCCTTGTTATTGGTTCAGACACAGGTAGAAGTTGCAATTTCAGCTGCCGATGGAGATCTTAACGTAGCAGTTGAAATTCTTATGAGCCAGCAGGTATGTAAGAGTTGCATTGCTTATGGTTCTCATGATTGATTTGTCTTGTACTAACCCAAATAAATGTCATGATTGATGTGCAGGGATAATTTGTGAAGCAAGCCCCATCCATTGATTCTTCGAAGAAAGATCCCCCATGGTTGGCCTAATACACTACTCCTCCAACAATTGCGATGTCACGAGGCAGCAGTCTACTTTTGTAGCTTTCAGACGATGGGGTAGGAAGGAGAGGATTATTCAACAGGAAAAAGAAGAAAAGAAAACAGCTTACTAACTTCTGTTGAAAGAAAGTATAAGAATGGGTTGTAAATATGTTGTTGCCAAAACCTTGAAATTCAATTGGAAAACAGTTTACTGTCATTGTCCTCGACACTCGGTTTTCCATTTGGAACAACCGAGTGCCATATGTAACATCCTGTTACGCTGAAAACAATGCTGTCCTGATTGTTCTAGCTGTCCCCACTGGAGTAGGAAAGTGAAGTGACTCCCTCGATGACGTGGTACGAAAGGCAAATTCTAGAAAGCTAAAGAATTAGGTCAAGTTTGTCGAGATTACCTTAATCAAAACATAATATTATTGGAATGAACCTTTACTTAATGAAAATCAATTCATGAACGAGAAGAATAAAAAAGATGTGTTAAATTTATTTTTAGAAAATTTTTTAAAATAAATTGTTAAATATCCTTGTATTATGAGAAAAAAAAATCATCTTTAAATAGAAAATTCATTAGTGAAAAAGTAACAAGTAATAAAATTTGTATTTTATCTGCTGACATGCATTACAAGACCTCACCATCATTCCATGATGGATAAACATCACCAAAACCTCTATTCTGAACATAATACCTCACATAAAAGATGTTTTTTCGTTGCTCCTCCAAATTAATTATATTATCTTGCAAATTCAGTGCTCTTTTCACCACAAACACCCCCTCTTAACCGGATACTCAACACATTCATCACTTGCATGTTTAAGCCCATCTTCTCCTCATCACTAACCTTCCTATTAGTCACAATTTCACCATGAGCCTTTATAATCATAGCTCGTTTATTTGGACATAGCGAAGTAATATGACCAACTCCTACACAATGAAAATATTTTATGTCACGGTTACAAGATGTAGAAGTTTCAACTTTACCTTTATTATCGGTGAAGATGTCCTTATTCTCTTTTGTAGTCTCGTTTCTCTCCCTTATATTTGATTGAGATTGGGCAACCCTACATTAGCCTTCCAATTAGGTTTTTAAGTTGACGAAGAACCCAATAGTTGGCTTGGTCGTGAACTACTATTACGTTTGAGTTGTCCCTCCATTCTTGTTGCTATATGCAACATCATATCCTTCAACTCCATAAAGTGTTTCAACTCTATAATATTCGTGATCTTGGGATTTAACCCATTTAAGAATCTAGTTATAATGGCCTTCTTATCTTTCATTATATTAGCTCGAACCATCATGATCTTAATCTTTTTGTGGTTCTCATCAACATACTTTGTACCTTGGCCCAACCATTGTAACTTTTGGTACAATTCCTTATAATAATGACTATGGATAAATTGTCTACTCATAACAGTTTTTATCTCATTCTAAGTCTTAACAGGCCTCTCAATATTCCTTCTACGACTCAACACAAGCTAATCCCACCACACAATGACATAGTACGTGAACTCAATTACAACAAACTCAACCTTCTTACTCTCTGAATAGTTATGACAATGAAATATGAGCTCCATCCTTTTCTCTCATTGCAAATCTCAAGATCGTTTTTTCTTGACACAAAGAAGCTTTCATCTTAATGCTACCCAAACTATTATCTACCCAATCATGGTACCCATATCATCTCTTTGGCCGAATCACGCATCTCACATAACTCCTTCATACCTACGGTTTTTAAGATGCCCAAACTAATCTTCATGGTCTAAAGGCGCAACACTCATTTCATCAGAATCAACACGAGTTAATTCTCATACCTACGGGACTAACATGCCTTCCACCCTTCCTAACATTGTTTCCACCCTGATCAACCCTATTTCTCAAAACATCAATTTCAACATCACATCTCTCCATTCTCTCTATCCTATCCTCTGAATTTCCTATTACCTTGTTCATCTTTTCATCTTTTCCATTTGTTGTGCTAGAGCTTGAATTTGAAAAGTTGATTTTTAATTGATGGTGTCATTTTGGTATTGTCCGACATCTTCAAACCTATAAAATATGTTAGTGATAAATAAAAATGTATTTTTCTTATTCACTCCCTTAAGTGTTTACAGTTCTCTTATGTTTCACTCAATTAGCATTTCACTCTAAAATTCAATACAACCAAATAGAAAAGCCGAGTAGCGCAATTCAAATATGTGTAATGACTCAAGAAGCAAGAAATATACGAAAACAAATAAAGAAAAAACTACAATTATAATTTCACGAGTAGTAAACGAATTCATACAGAATATGAATGTTTTTGAAGATACAAAATAAAACAGATGCAAAACTAATTAAAATGACTTTATTAACACCCAAGTATCCCAAATACAATTTAGTATACTGATTAGGTCAATTTTAATAGTAGAAAAACAAGTTTTATAAGTTGATGCAAATCAAACCCATTTAGGCAATCTAATACCCAAATTTGAAATGCAAACAAAAAAAATCCAAATGACCCCAAATTTAATATTTGATATTATTTTACCCAAAACCCCGGAATATCAATTTTAAAGTGATTCCAATGAGGTTTGATTCAATCTCCTTTGTATTAGTGTTTTCGTGGCAGAACTTAATCTTTAACTTTTTAATGTCTTTTTTTTTTTCAAATGACTCTTAACGCAAAACTAGACAATAACGTAAGAAGAGAAAACAAAATTGACAGAATAAAACTTTAACCAAATTAGACCCAAAACAAGGCACAAAGAAAAACAAGAAGAAGATATACGCGGAAACAAATTTAAACAACGAAAACAAAGAGGATATAACCTGATTCGCAGAACCTCGCTTTGATACCAACTGATATGAACCTTATGATCATGAAACCTGCACATAAGAAAGACAAATCCTGAAAAGCCAAAGAATCAAGTTTGATAGAAGTGTGACACAAAGATTACCTGAATCAAAGCACCAACACTATTGGAATGAACCCCCACCCAACTAATACTAATTCGTGAACAAGAAGTATAATGGGAAGTATAAGCTCAATTATACCTTGATAAGTCATTTTTTTTTTATCTCAACAAAAAGAAAAGTGTTGCATCATACAAAACACAAGTTTATTCAAAATATTATGGCTGCTGGATTTTTACAGCAAAGAAAATAATATATAATCCTCTTAAATAACCCTCATAGATCCATATTGAGTTGTAAACCAATTGGCCAAAGCTAATGATTAGCTAACATAAGCCTAATACCTAACATAGTCATAAAACATTGATTTTAAGCCAAAACAAACTCAAACTAAAATACAAGTTCTAAACTAAATGTAAATATCCAAATAATAAAATAAAACAACAAATAAAACCTTAAAATAATTCAAATTAATATAAAGAAATAATCTGGCCCAAAAGTAATTTGTCATTAAATACTTTAGCCCTCATTTCCTTGTATAGATAAGATAAATAATGAATCCTTTTAAGAAAATGATTTTTAAAACATTAAGGAATTCTTGCCACACTTGAAGACTATGTTGCTACCCATTAAAGATCCTTGTAAAACTAGAAAATTCTTAAAAATAAGCTACTGAATATCGTTGTATTGTGAGGAAAAGAATCCTCTTTAAATAGAAAGTTCATAAGTTAACAAATCAAAATACAATAAATAACAAAATCTGTAAAAGACAACAAACAATAAAATTTATATTGCATCTGCTGACTTGTATCATAAGATTTTTGCAAATTCTAATTAACGTGAAATTTTAATTATATGTAGAACAACATATCTGGAAGTACTTGGTAAAACTTCAACCTGATCAAATTATCAAATTGAGAGTTATACTTAATAATACAAAATTCAATAATAAATAACATTACTCTATAATTCAAATTTAATTGTTAAACCCAGTCTCCTCGTTCATGGTTCCAATTGATCGAGAATTTGGAGTTACCTGTTTGAATGATGTGTGCTTGTCCCCTAACCGGTGAAGATATGGATTTCTTGACAAGTACAATGAAAATGTAAGTCAAGCACGTTTTGAATATCTCGACAAGTACAATTCTCCGAAAAGAATTTCCACTTACAGTTAATAAAAGAAACCAGAAATAATCACCAAATCTGTATTCAGGTTACTATTACATAAATTCTGTAAGTCTGTTGAGACACCAGGACTCAGTCGAGTGTCTTTGATGGATAGAGAAAAACCTAGAATCACACCAAAGCAGACTTGCAACTCAGTCAAACTGCATGGAAAATTGCAGATGGGAACCATTCAGGATCC
>Ga0325404_1007278_pt1 | contig 11551 bp, 10 predicted proteins | sample PopdelMetagenome_18_FD_205664 | JGI IMG/M metagenome (GOLD analysis project Ga0325404, IMG submission 205664) | Populus deltoides microbial communities from Bellville, Georgia, United States - Xylem-Control-R1 | ecosystem: Host-associated > Plants > Phyllosphere > Stem > Wood/Secondary xylem... | reverse complement strand
GTTTCTTAGAGGAAGGGGGCGTTTTTCTCTTCTTGGCTGGCTGCTCCCCTTCTCTTCTCTCATTCTTTTTATATCTTAGGAAACCCTAGGTCTCTATTTTACAAAATAGTCCTCCATTAAGTAGACTCTTTACATTTAAGTACTTCAATAACTATTTTCCTAAAAAAGGAGAAATAGCCTTGCATGAAATCTTCAAGCTTTGACTTAGAAGAGCTAAATTGTTGAAATAAAAACTTGAATATCAGTTTAGATGCTTCGGAACATAATTTGGACTTGTTTCTTCACGAAACCTGTTTGCTGGCAGAATTCAGATGTCATCTTTGAAAAATCATATCTCCCTCATATGACATTGTGTTTGGCTGAAATTTGGATCGTGTATAGAAATTTGAGTCATGAATCCAAACAAATTGAGTTTGCATCAATTGGACTTCTATAACTCTAGATATTCAAGTTGGAATAGCCGAAGGTCAACATTGGCAGATTGCGAGATTTGACTTTGAAGGCTACGATTCCCATGCTCTTCCTTATTTTATTTTCTTGCCTTAGATTTCCAGAAAGGTATGGATGTTAGCTTTTTAATGCCACTAGAATCACTTCATTTCAACCTCCAGAGCTCACGCTCTGCACAAAACATCGACTGAACATCAAATCTGCCAATTATCTTAAATTTACTCCTTTTTGCATCTTTCATCCAAAAGTGCTTTCAAAACATAAAACAAAGAATATCAAGGCATTTTATATATAAAGCATAGGCAAAACACTAGTTAAATGTGGGTGAAACTATTGAATAATATGGTTGCATCAATGATGTGTAAGAAATATTTGTTTTTCATTAATATCGTGTAAGAGATATTTATTCGTTATTAATATCATCAAGAGAAAATGACTCTCCAACTCCTTTTCTCCATCAAAATAATAAGGTTCAGGGATTAAAAATACATCATGAATCACCTAAGTAAAGGGTTCATAATTTCTATTCTCTAAATATTTGTATTTTTATTCTTAGAGCATTTACCATACAAAAACAAGAATAAACATATTTGTTCTTAGAACTTAAAGCTCATTCTAGCATTTAATATAATCTTTTACTAAAAGTTACTGATTTTATCATCGAGGGTGCCTAAACCCTATAAAAAAAACTGTTTTACAGGTGTTAAGCTTTCAACCACCAATCATCTACTTCGTGAGCTTTGAAGAAGAGAATATTGACATGAACTTGTGATTAACTACTATTCAAACACCAAATAACCTCAATCTAGAGCATATAGAATTTTGGAACATCATCATTTAGTGTATAAGAAATTTTATAAGAGCCATTAATTGCTCTTCTATAATTGTTTTATTGACATCCCTAATCATCATCAATGACAGATAATCAAGACACTCTTGAAATAGGACGTGTAACAGACCTCGTTGCCACACAAACACTTCTATCCAACCAAACTTTAAACAACTTATCAATTAGGTGCAACTCTTCACCCAAGCTGTGTTGACAGCTCGAGAGTCAAATCAAACTTTGTCATCTCAATAAATCTTGGTACCTGCAACAATACCCTCATTTACAGCTCGACAACAGCAAGTTGCACCTAGCGCTCACAAACAATTATACTATCCAGAGGAGTTTGGGTAGAATAATATGCTGGGGGGTTTTCAACATTAACGGTCACCAAACCCTTCTAGATGGCATTTGTGTCAATACAATACATGTGCATATAGTGAGTATTCTAAAGTCTTATTTGGCCATTATAGGATGGGGTCTAGCCATTAATCTTGTCATTCCACGCCAAAAACCTCAAGCTCCCTAGAACTTTATATATATAAGAGTGGAAAGCAGCTTCCACGGAAATATAAGCATCAAGATTGTTAAATAATATTTATGTAGTTTTATTTATTAAAGGTATAATAGTATTTTCAGTTTAATCTATATATACTTTCTTTGTATTTAGGTTAACACTAAGCACTCATAATAAAACAAATCATTGAGAATTCTAGCCTACTTTTTGTGTTTGATCTTAATTATTTTAACAAAGATGTCTACACCCCTATCAAATTCGAGATTATTCAGTGTTGTGCACTCATGTCATTTTAGTCGTTAAGTCTTCTAAGATGGCAGCATTGAATTTTCATGTTGCACATGCTCCACTAGCTCATTCGCATTCATCATGGTAATCTATGCCTAAACTTTCTACCAAGATTCCTCACACGTCTTTTCTTTTCTCTGCCCCCAAGCTACACACATTCCAAACAATAATACTGCCCATAAAAATGATTACAGAAGCCATACCTTCAGACGAGATAAAGAAGTAAAATTATGTCTTCTTCCTTCTGATCCACTCTTCCTGCTCTCTTTCTATGAATCCCTGCAGTGTCTGTGTCATGAGGCGGCTATCATCGTGCCCTTGTAGAATAGTTTTTCCCACATCCCAGCAAGCATTGGCTTCAGCCCAGTTGTCAGGGTGTGCAGGCTCATTTGCTTGATCACTAGAATTTGTAGCAGGTCTATAGATCGAACTATTTGCCTCATCCTCACTAACCAATTCCTTTCCAGATCTAATAATAGCATTCCTATTCTTGATTCCATTATCAGAGACTGAGTACTCAACAATTACTATCTCAGAATGCTTAAAGCTTTGGTTTCCTATTTGACATGATTTCCTCCTCTTGAAAGATTGTGTTCTGCGTGTGAGCTTCTTTGCTTTCTTTCTGTGAGATTTCATGTTTCCTACTTTCAAAGCACAAAGTTCATATGGGTCAACAATAGGAGTAATGAAGGTAGAAAAAGATGGCCAAGTACTTGTTGAGTTAACATTTGTTTACGGGCCTATGCTGGAAGATTTCTGCTTTTTCTTACGGCCCATCTTCGTCAGGTCTCCACTACAATAATCCCTTTGTTGATCCAACCCATCTCTCTCAGATAAGTAAGAGACTTGTTGCACATCTACAGCCCTACATTCAGTTGTAGCCACCTCAACATATTCGTAAGGTACCAGGGCTAAACGGTTATCAACTTCGTACGTACATTCATCAAATAAAACTGCATGTCTGTATAACTCAGTAATTTCTGGGTAGAGCTACAAAGGTGATACAACAGACTTGCTGAGTGTGTTGTCAATCTGATTTTGATTGCCCAACAATCCAGTGAAATCAGATTCAAAATCGACACTTTGTCTTGTATCTATGTGAGTCGGTGCTGCCCTATTAGTTTCCTCACAAAGATCATATTCATCGTCATTGGATAACACAGATGTTGTATATAGTGAGATATATATAGAGTGTTTGACTGTTGTGAGAGAAGGGATGAACTCACCTTTAATTTCTTTCAAACTGACCTCAACCTGCACTCCATTAAGCTGGAGCATCACTTGATCATGTAAAGTTTCAAGCTTTGTGGTTCGAATAAGAACCCTAATACCTGATATAGACCCCTGACTAACACATGATGTGTCATAGCCAACAATATTTCCCCAACTCCGAAGAAGAATATCAATACAGTTTCTGTTCCACCCTTTCATTGGCAAACCAAATATGAAAATCCAAGCAAATCTGTCATAAGCTCTACTCCTTTCTTCCCACTGTCTGAGATTGCTGAAAAGTGAATACAATATAGACCCTTCATTCCTTTGTTCATGTGTTGAATCTAACTGATCCACAAAAGTAATAATCACCTGACTAACTTATAAGAAATGAAAGCTCACAGCTTTGTCACCTGATTTTAAAACCGTTATATCTAGTGTTGCTACATCAACATTTGGCAAGATATTTCCCACTAAGCTCCTATGCTACCATTCCTTATCCTCATCCGTTGAGTTATATTATACCATTCACATTTCCTTCGTGGCCATTTGTTGTTTTGTGGATGTGAGTACCTCAACAAAAGATATGTTATCTCTGAATATAAGGTTGGGTTTATGAGGTGGTGTGGGCTTGGATAGGGGTTTTGATGCTGGTAAGGGAGGTTTAAGGGACTAGTGTTTAGCTGGATTCACTCTTAACTTGTAGGTATCGAACCAAAGATTACTGGCTTGATCACAGAGATCAGACACAGATAAGGGTGATAATATGTCCACAAAGCCAAAACATCGCCCGAGTGCTGTTTTCGGCTTAGATAGAAACATTTTGGTAGCCTGGTCAAACTTAAAAAAAGTCTTTTTCAGGTCTTGATATTCCACCCATGAAGGTAATCTCTAAAAAAACAGCTTAATATGGTCTGTATCAGTAAGGGTATTGGCTGAAGATGTCAGGTTAAGATTTTTTGTGGTAGGTTCCAATGGTATAACAGGGGAAGCGGCATGGTGTGGAGTAAAGGTAAGATGGTGGTCTGCAGGTTTGGAGTAAGGTAATGTTGTTGTGGGCAGTTGGGCTAAGGTTTTACCATGTTGGTAGGAAGTTTTGTGAAGGTTTAGGGTTGATGCTGTGAGAATGGAAAGGAGAGGGTGGTTTTTTGTGGAGGGTGCAGGGTTTGACAGGGAGAGCCATTTTTGGTTTTGAGTAGTATATTGAAAGGATTAGCAACAAAAAAAAACAGAGTATGCAGACTTTTGCTTCAAAACATTTGGTGATCGAGTGAAATATTGGATAACAATGAACGAATCAAATGGGCTGGCTATTAATGGTTACACTTTCGGTTCCTTTGCACCTGGTCGATGTTCTAAAACTCTTAGAAACTGCCCTGGGGGCAACTCTGCCGTCAAGCCCTATTTTGCTGCCCATAACATGATTCTTAGCCATGGAGCTACCGTTAAAGTATACAAGGACAAGTACCAGGTTTGTATCCTTTAAAATTATTGAACTAAGCTTTATCTTTTATCATTTAAAAACTATTAAAGCATATAGTACTCAAAGTTTCAATGAGCTTGCTTGGATTCAAAAGGGACAAATTGGAATTACAATTGTAAGTCATTGGTTTGTACCAAAATTAACTGCTGACCGCATAGCTCTTTCCAGAGCTTTGGATTTCATGTTTGGATGGTAATTTAATACTTAACGACTCAGTAGTATTTCGAATTATTTTCTTTAATGATGATTGATTAATTAGTGCCTAAACATCATATTATTGATATTGATCAATTTCTTTTTAATCCTTTATAGGTTTGCACATCCGCTTGCATTTGGTGATTACCCCGATAGCATGAGATCTTTGGTTGGAAATCGACTGCCCAAATTTACCAAAGAACAGTCTGCAATGCTAAAAGGATCCCTTAATTTTCTTGGCTTAAACTACTATACAGCAAATTATGCAGAAAGCATTCCTTTAAAAGCTACCGGTAAAGAGAAATAATATTCTTCTTATTATTTCAATCAACGAAAAGATTACAATATATACTGATAGTTCTACATCAGGATCCTGCACTATTGCCTATAATCAAGCCTAATTATCTACAAACAAGGAAACAAATAATTAACGATTCAATTACAAGTTTGCTACCTATTCAGTGCTGATTTGGTTTATTGCCTATTCAATGTTGATTTGGTTTGTTGCCTAATCAGTGCTTGATTTCCTTAACACTACCCCTCAAGTTGGAGTGTATATTAATTATACCCAACTTGCTAAGTAAATTCTCAAACTGTGTGAAGCTTAATGGCTTAGTAAATAAGTCTGCTGGTTGCTGTGTAGTTCGAATGTATGATGTTTGAATCATTCTTGCTTGAATCTTCTCACGTATCAAGTGACAATCTATTTCGATGTGCTTTGTTCGCTCATGAAATACTGGATTTGATGCGATGTGCATTGCTGCTTGATTATCACAGAACAGAGTCACTGGTTGTGTGTGATTTATCTTTAAGTCCTTTAAAATATTTTTCAGCCATGTAATCTAGCAGCATGTAGTAGCCATAGAGCGGTATTCTGCCTCTGCACTTGAACATGATACCGTCGTCTGTTTCTTGGTCCTCCAAGAAATAGGTGCTCCTCCAAGTAAAATGCAATAACCGGTAACTGATCTCCTTGTGTCCTTACAACGAGCCCAATCAACATCACAAAATGCTTGTGACTGAAGGTTACCCGTGGATGGTAACATGATGCCTTGTCCAGGTGTTTGGTTGATATATTTGAGGACTTGATGAGCTGTTGCTAGATGGGGTTGCCGAGGTTTGTCCATGAACTGACTTTAGATATGCACAGCATAAGTCAAGTCAGGTCTAGTTATAGTCAGATATATCAACCTTCCAACTAACCTTCTGTATGCTGATCCATCCTCCAAGAACTTGCCATTAGATTGTGTTAATGATACATTTTGGTCCAAAGGAAACCGGGATGGCTTGGCACCCAAAAATCCTGTATCATTCAAAATGTCGAGGGTGTATTTTCTCTGTGACAAACTGATCCCATTCCGTGATCTTGCAACTTTTATGCCAAGGAAGTACTTAAGTTGTCCCAAGTCTTTCAGCTTAAATTGTCTGGACAAGAAAAGCTTGGTGTTCTCTATGTCCTGCAAATTGTTTCCAGCCAATATCACATCATCCACATATATCAGTAATGCTAGAAAGTTACCCTAATAGCTGCGGACGAACAAAGGATAATCAGATAAAGACTGGTGGAATCATGCAGCCTTGAGTGCATTGGACAGCTTGGTAAACCACTGTCTGGAGGCTTGTTTCAAGCTATATAGGGATTTATGGAGTTTACAAACTCGTGTCTCCCCCTTTCGTCCGAAGCCAGGAGGTAGTGACATGTAAACATCCTCATCCAAGTCGCCATTCAAGAATGCATTATTGACATCTAATTGGTGGAGATGCCAACCATGCAAAGCTGCCACACTGAGTAAGACACAGACAGTGACCATTTTTGCGACAGGGGCGAAGGTTTCCTAGTAATCAACGCCTTCAATTTGGTTGTGTCCCTTAGCCACCAGCCGGGCCTTATACCATTCAACTATCTCATCAACTTTCAACTTGATCTTGTAGACCCATTTACAGCCGATTGGTCGTTTATGAGAAGGCAAGGGAATCAAGCTCCAAGTTTCAATAGCTTGTAAAGTAGCGATTTCAAGATGCATGGTCTCGCGCCACTGTGGATGCTGAACAGCCTAGGAAAAACTGGTAGGTTCTTTGAGAAGGGTGAGCTGAGTGTTATAAGCTTTATGATTGGGAGAAAGATAAGCATAAGATAAGTAAGAACAAAGAGGATAAGCAATACCTGAAGTGTGAACCAAGTTCGTGAAGGATGACGGTTCAGTCCTTGAAGGGAGGGTCATGCCGAGGTGAAAGTCCTGCACATAAGAAGGAGTGGTAATCGATCGATGGCCACGATGAAGAGGTTGATTGGGAATAAAAGAGGAGATGGGTTGAGTGATCTGTGGGAATCATGTATGTGTGGGGTAGGGGTGGCTGGAGAGGGAAGATCATTGAGTGTTTGATGGGTAATAGGAGGAGGGGGTGCAAAGTCTATGTCAAAAGGTAAAAATGAATTGGGAGTGGGAGAAGTACCAGCACTTGGTGTGAGGGAAGGAAATATATTTTCAAAGAAAATGACATCCCTTGATATTATGACCTGTTTTGTAGCTAGATCAAAGACTCGATATCCCTTTTTCCCATAAGGATACCCAAGAAAAATACATTTAGATGCTCGAGGATCAAATTTGGAGCGACTCTGTGAATGAGTGGAAACAAAACATAAGCAACCAAATACTCGTAAGTGTGAATAATTAGGAATTATGTTAAATAATTTTTCATATGGTGTCTTTCCGTGGAGAATGGGGGTTGGTGTGCGATTGATGAGGTAAGCGGAAGCAAGAATAGCATCACCCTAAAATTGATGAGAAAGACCGGCCTGAATAAGTAAGGCCCGTGCCATATTTCACAAATATCTATGTTTACGTTCGGCAACACCATTTTGTTGTAGAGTATTAATGCAACTAGTTTAGTGAATGATACCTTTATTAGCGTAAAAGCTTTCGAGTTTGAATTCAAGACCATTGTCACTATGAATAATTTTGACCTTAAAATCAAATTGATTTTCAACCATGTTGATGAAATTGACTAGAAGATCCTTAGTGTCTGATTTGTGTTTCATAAGATAAATCCATGTGCATCTAGTGTGATCATCAACAATAGTGAGAAAATATTTTGCACCTGAAATAGAAGCAACTTAATAACCACCCCAAATGTCAACATGGATTAAATCAAATGGAGATGTACTGGTAATGGAACTTGAAGAAAATGGAAGTCTTGTTTGTTTTGCTAACGGACAAATTAAACATTTGTCGTGAGAACAAGAATTAACTTTAGGAAATAAATAGGATACTTTGGCTGAGGGATGTCCAAGACGTTGATGCCAAAGGTTCGGATGAAGAGTTTGGGCATGGTTGCATGTTCCTTTCTTGTCTTGGTCGAGAAAATATAGACCCTCCCTTTCAATTCTCATCCCAATCATCTTCCCCGAACGTAGGTCCTGAATCACACAAAACTGGCTTAGAAAGATGGTTATACAAGAGGAATCAGATGCAAGCTTGCTAATTGAAATTAAGTTCAATCAGAAATATGGGACACACAAAACATTATCAAGAATTAAATCAAAGGATAGGTGAACTCTGCCAATATGAGTTACTTGTGTTATTGACCGATTCGGTAATTCAACAGTGCGGCCATTGACAGGTCTTGAGTATGTGAACAGGTTTTGATTAGAAATCATATGGTCTGTGCATCCACTGTCCAAAATCCATGTACTTCTGTTGCCATTAGAAATGAGTGAAAAAGCCTTACCCGAGAGTTCATCATGAGTTGGGTAGTTACTAACATAATTGGCAGAAGTTATTTTATTCTTTATCATGCTGAGTATTTGTTTGCATTCTTCAGCTGTGAAGGGAAAACTCATCTCCTTTCTTTCATTCTTGTGTGATGCCACTTGGTTGCCTTTGGAAATTGTCGCATTAAACTCAGCTTCAGTCACTGCTTTCTTTTTGCGACAATATTCTGCTGTATGTCCCTTCCAGCGGCAAAAGGTGCATCTGAGATGTGCACGGCAATCCTTGGCAGTGTGGTTTGTTCTGTTACACTTGAAGCATCTCAGTTCAGCTTCAATCTCTTGGTTTGAATTCCTTACAGCGAAGACAGCAGCCTCAGGCTGAGCATGGCTTTTCCCTGTTATCACCTCTGATTTTTTCTCATAGTGAATGGCTAGTGAATATGCTTTGTTTACTATGGGTAGTAGATCTTGTAACAGAGTGTTGTTGCGAACACCTACATATGAATCATTAAGACCCATGAGGAATTTCATGGTTTTCTGTGTCTCCATATATGCAGCTACTTCTTTGATTGCCCCACAAGTGCATGTTGGAAAAGTGCAAAGTGCATCACGTTCATCCCATAGGCCCTTTAGCTTTGTGAAGTAAGACCCTATAGACATGTTTCCCTGCACACAATCATGAATTTCATTCTCAACATTAAATAGTTGAACCACATTTACATGCGAGAATCGTTTCTGTAAGTCAAGCCACATCTGTCTGACATCTTTACAGTTGATGACATTTGTGGCAATTTCTTTGGACATGGATCCTAATAGCCAAGTTTTCACCAAACTATTGCATTGGTTCCATTGTTGATGTTCATCAAATTTCTTCTCATCAGGCTCCTTCATTGAGCCATCTATGAACCCAATCTTATTTTTAACTGTCAGAGCCATAGTCATGAATTGGCTCCATGTACTATAGTTGTCTTCAACCAGGGATTGTGGCACAAGAACAGCACCAGGTTAGTCTGAATGGTGAAGATAAAATTGATGATTGGGATGATCCCATCTTGCGCCTGCTGTTGTGCTTCCTTGGTCTGCCATAGGAGTCGGCTGAAGGCTTTGTGTTTTATTTTGATACCTAGACTATGGCTCTGACACCATGAAGAAAAATAATATTCTTCTTATTATTTCAATCAACGAAAAGATTATAATATATACTGATAGTTCTGCATCAGGATCCTGCACTATTGCTTATAATCAAGCCTAATTATTTACAAACAAGGAAACAAATAATTAACGATTTAATTACAAGTTTGCGGCGTATTCAGTGCTGATTTGGTTTATGACCTATTCAATGCTAATTTCGTTTGTGATTTCCTTAACAACTGGGGCTAACCTTAGTTATACTGACGATAGGCGTGTCAGTCAAACTAGTATGCTCAATTTTCTGTGCCTTGTTTTAATTAGGGTTTATTTGACAAAATATATAAATTAATTTATCTCACAAATATATTTTTGTCATCACAGCTGAGAAAAATGGGGTTCCCATCGGCACACCGGTACGGTTTTTTATTTGTTATTTTTTTTTAGATTTCCGAATATATAGAGATTAAGGGCAAAGGATTTTGAATCATTCACTGCCTTACAGAATCTAATTAATAAGAAGATTAATTACAGTGTAAATGGTTTGCTGCAGACTGACTGGAACTGGCTTTACGTCTACCCGAGGGGAATACAAGATGTTCTGCTGTACATCAAAGATAATTACAAAAATCCACCAGTTTTTATTACTGAAAATGGCAAGACAGCTGCTATTTTATTTTTTATTTTTAAATAATTTGAACGAACTAACATGGTTTTGTCAACGACTGATTAATGTGTTCTTCTTGGCAGGAATTGCTGAAAATGCGTCGCGACCGATTGCCTTTGCCCTCAAGGATAGTTGGAGAATAAGATACCACAGTGCCCACCTCTCATATCTTTTGAAAGCTATCCAGTTAGTATTTCAACATCTTAATCTTAATTATCATGTACACTAATTCCTAGAACGTCATTTCTAGGGCAAAACATATTAAAAAAATTCTGAATTATGGACCTTCTAATTTACACTTTTTATAGTTTCTATCTTAGTATAAAAACTATTAGAAATATCTGGATTAAGATATAGTTAAGATGGATGTTAAGCTATTGGTTGAACATTCGCATGCAGGAAGGGGGCTAACGTGAAGGCATGCTATATATGGTCATTTTTGGACGACTTCGAATGGGATGCTGGCTACACTGTTCGCTTCGGTGTGACTTATGTTGATTTCAAGAATAATTTGAAACGATATCTGAAAAGTTCAGCTAGATGGTTCCAGCTCTTGCTTAAAAAGTAAAACTTTAATTAATTGGCTGTCTAGATCATGTGTGTGAGTGAGCAACATGAGGAGATCAGAATCAACCGTGAATTCGTTCCATTCAATAAGGTTTTCTGTATTGTATTCCGTCAAGAAAAAATAAATTCTTGTTTTTTTTGTATGCAGAATCAAATTAGTAAATTGCTTCTCCTTTTATTCCTATAGTATTTAATTAGAAAACAATACTATAGGATAAGCTACTCTAAAAAAAAAAGACTATAGGATAAGCAAATAGGAAAACTAAATTTTCATATTCAAATCTTGCACAAAAGCAAAATCAAGAGAGAGAGAGAGAGACGAGCAGTATATTGAAGGGCTTCCAGACGGGGTCCAACAATATTGTGAGCTTCTGGATTCAGATTTTTAAAGGTTCCTTGGAATAAATTCTACAGGTTTTATTTAAAGTTACTGTAAAGTGAATTAAAATTGTTTTTCAATATTAAATTTATTTAATAGTAAAAAATTGATCGGATTGCTTAATTTA
>Ga0325404_1007277_pt1 | contig 11551 bp, 6 predicted proteins | sample PopdelMetagenome_18_FD_205664 | JGI IMG/M metagenome (GOLD analysis project Ga0325404, IMG submission 205664) | Populus deltoides microbial communities from Bellville, Georgia, United States - Xylem-Control-R1 | ecosystem: Host-associated > Plants > Phyllosphere > Stem > Wood/Secondary xylem... | reverse complement strand
GTTGCACTGTTTTATTGTCTGATAAAATCTAAGGTCTTGTCGTGTTTTCTAGTTGTCGATCCGTTTATGATTTAAGAAAAATCCTCCTTGGTAAAGAGATCTTTATCTTATCAGGTAATTCTGACGTCAACAAAAGAATTTAATATCCGGAATACATCTTACATATAAGGTCATGACCCCAGATATTAAAAGAAAACAAAATAATTTTTTTTGGAATTTTTGAAATATTGGTCTAGTTCTCGTGACTTTAATAAACTGGTTATTAAAGCCAAAATGCATGCTAATACATATTTTTAAAATTTTCTTTGTTATATGAAAATACAATATGAATTTTTTTTATTATTATTATTATTTAGAGACTTGGCCGTATGCATGAAAACAAAAACATTCTTTTATGTCTTGACAAAAACTAGGTATTTTAATACCAGATTTATATATTTACAATATAAAAATACAAATCGATATTGATCAAAATGCAGTAAAAAATATACGAGAAAATCATAAATTTTTAAAAAAAAATTTAGAATTTTTTTTCGGGCTGGGCCCAGCCCGGCCCATGTGGCTGGGCTGGACCCAGCTAGTTTCTACCCGCAAGCGTGCGTGAACAATTCACGCACGCCTGCTATAGTCGCGATATAATTAATCTTCAAGTGCACAGTATTTGTGCATTATCTGCAAAGTTGGAGAAGTTTACCTGGAAGCAACGAAAGCAACGACATGCTTTGGACCTCCATCTTCTCCTTTTCGTTTGTTTTTTTCTTCCGGATCTTCCTTTTTTCTGTTTCTGTTTCTGTTTGCCGACTCTCTCGTTTTCTTCTTCCCTCTTCCCTGGTGCAGCTGGAGGTGAAGCTGGTGCTTGGTGACGAAGACGATGGCTGGCAATGCTTCTTTCTGTGTTTTTTTTCTCTGTCGTTCTCGCCCCCCTCTCTGCACTGGCTTCGTGGTGGTGGTGCTGCTCTCGTTCGTTCACAGTGGCGGCTTCGCCGTTGCAGACACAGATGACAGTGTGGAAGGGCTGTTCCACCAACACTGCTTCCTCTCCTCCTGTTGTTTCCTCTGTTTTTTCCCTTTGATGTCCCGTTCCTCCTCCTCCTTTTCTTTCTCCTCACTGTCACCTCTCCTCTCTCTCTTTTCCCCCCTGTCTCGTTCTTTTTCTCTCCTTTTACGTTTCAACTTCTCTGTTTTCTTTCTCCTTTGTCTCGTTCCCTCTCCAGTGTTCTGCCTCTCTCATGCATCGTCTTTCTTTGGCTTTATAAGCCAATGAATGCCCTGTGGTGTAACATTCGGCTTGGTAACGGCATACAGAGGAATAGTAGCCGTGAAACATTCTCCATAATTGAAGCAATCTGCTGTTTTTGTTGCTGAAATGGCTTTACTGTCTGTTGAAACGGCTTTCATAATCCAATTCTGGATTATTTTTTAAAAATTTATTTTTTTTCAAAATAAAAATTAAAATATAAAATAAAGCTGGCAACATAGAAAAAACAGGTCGGAAAATCAAGCTGGAATTTTTAGAGAAAATTCAAGGTGTAATTGTACCCTATTATGCTTAAAAATGGAGAAAACAATGCAAATTTAAGGTCAAATTAAATGATTATTGAACGAATTTGCATAAAAATTAAGTCCAGTGACATAATTAAATTTTTAATAGGCCAATTTGATTTAATCATGGGTCAAATTAAATTTTAATTATGTTTAAGAATTAATTTGGGTCTAATTGAAGGATTTAATTAAGTGCAAGTACTTAATTATACTTTAAATGAGTTAAATTAATTTTATTTAGGGCTTAATTGTTGAAAAATTAAGCTTAGGAGCCTAATTTGGGCTAAATTGAGAATATTGAAAGTTTAAGAGACCAAATTTAATTTTTACCAAGTTAATTGATGAAATTAGGGGCCCAATTGCAAGAACATTAAAGTTTTGGGGTCAATTAGGGGCTAGATTGAAGAAATTCGAGACCAAGAATCATATCGCAATAGGCACGTAACTTCAGGGCTCCAATTGAAGTTCATCAAGGGCTTAATTGCAAACATTTAGGGTCAATTAGAGGTTCAATTGAAAGCAATTTAAAGAAGGAGGACTGAAATGAACTTTGGCCAAAATCGGAACTTTGATACTGTTCATTTTCTTCTTTAAATCTCTGAAATAACTGCTCAGGTTAACTACTTTGCAGTTATATTTAATGTACGTAATGCCCACCAAAGTTCACCAAACGTGCACGAAAATGATCCTCTGATGTTCCTCTACAGCTCCATGTGAATAGTTTAGTCTGAATGACAATTAATCGGCGCCGGCACAGGCCTAAACATGCCAACTCAGACAGCCTTTTCTACAGATTTGACAGTGCACCATGCCTACTTTGAGACAACAGTTGGGATCTCTCTCAACAGAATTAATGGCTGAAATTTTACCCCGGTGTAGAAGAGATTACCCTCTTCCACCGCCTATAAATAGAGGTGGATTTCATGGCCTGAGGGAGGAGAAAATCGGGTCCAAAGTAAGCTAAAAAACCAGCCTTCCTCCCTCTCCGCACTGCAGATTTTCTTCTTCTGTTTCTTCTTCTTTCTTCCTCCGCCACAAGAAACCAGCACCGTCACCATTTCTTCCTCCAGCTCCGCCGTGAGCAACCAGCACTAGCAAGCTTTGCCAAGACCACTGGCCAGCCACCATTGCGTCCGTAATAAGCCACCGTGAATGTCTTTCTCTCCTCTGCAAGACGTTCCTTCTTCCTTCTCTCTCCACCGTGTCTTCAGCCCCTGAAGACCCCACAGACACCTTTCTCCTCCTCCAACAGATGGCGGTGCAGCCTCCCTGTGAACCCAAATCCACACTAGTGGAAGAATAGCCACCGCGACCGCCGGTCCCTCTCCCCCTGCAGATTTTCTTCTCCTTCTTTCATCCTGCTCTGCCACCCGCCAGCAGCTCCACCACTGCAAACACTAGCAGCACACCGTCATCCTCGGCCGGATCACAGTCGCCCCAGGTTGTCCGCCCTCTCTCCCTTTCCCCTTCTTCTTCTTCTTCGCCGTCTCTATTCAGTCAGTGAACAGTAGACGTGAATAATAATTCACGTCCTTCTGTTCACACATGAACAGTGGGCGTGCATTATAATTCACGTCTACTATTCATGCAATGGACTATATCCATTTAAAAAAATTAAAAAATTTTCAAAAAAAAATCATTTAAAAAAAAAAGAATTGACCCGGACGACCCGATGACCTGGTCAAAACCCGGAACCCGGGCCTTGAACCGAGCCGGCTACCGGGCCGGGTCTAAAAACTATGGTCCAAAGGTGGTTGAGTCAACACTAATAATTTTTTAAATAAAAAAGATAACATTTTGAACAAAATTGATAGACTCGAGTTCACCTGACAACTTAGAACCCTAGCTTTTTTTTAGGTCAAACTGGGAAAGTTATTTATTTTTTCCCTTTCTCTTGTTGAGATAAGATTAGTGAGTATTTTTGAAAGACTTAGTAACCCTAGTATTTTTGAAAGTCTATGTATTGGATTATCTAGCAAGAATTGGGTCTTGGGTTACTGAACTAGGTTAATATATATTGTAAAATTGTTTTATGACATTTGTTTTGTAGCTCAGTTGGTTAGCACGTGAGTTTCAGCTTAAAGGTAAAGGGTTCAAGTGACGCTAGGAACCCTATTATCTTTGAAACGCTAAATGACCTATCGTATGTTGTTTTTTTCCTTACAAAAAAGAAGGGGCAGATGACAGATCATTCTCCCATTATATTAAAAAAAAAGAGTAAATTGGCCTAGGCACGTGGGTCTAAATCAAGCCCAAAAGCCTTGCCTTTTTTGTAATAGTCTCAGTCGTGTTGGGTCACTCAAGCCCACATATTTGTTCTTTTTTTATTGGCCCTTTCAGTTTTTTTGCCCCATATTTTTATCTTTTTTTTCTTGAATTCCTTCATGTAATGTTGAGTTTTTTTTTAACTGAATTTAATCCTTCAGTATTAGATTGATTGTAAATTAATTTTCAGATTTTTTTATAATATAATAAAATAAAAAATAATAATTTAACCTAGTGGAGTTCATAACCCGAGATATAAATTTAATGGGTTAACTAGAATTAACTTGACTTGTTTATTTTTTTTCCTTTGAATTTTTTTTCGAACTTTCATGGTTAATAAGTTTATATTGGAACAACTTTCATATTATTTAATTTAAAATACAAGCTAATCTAAGAGTAAGAGATTAATAGTTTTCATATTTGAACTATTAAACAAGATTTAATGAAAATACTGAAAAAATTTTTTGTTCATATTGGAACAACTTGCATGAACTAAAGATGGTCAGTAAAGGTTGATAATTCTTTCACATGATTTAAAGGCTTCTTGTCGAGATGACGGCAATATGTTTTTTTGCTTAGAACTTTCAAAAGCTTCACACGATAAAGGCTTTAGAATCCTATAGGAAGCGGAGAACCCTTTGGGCCTAAACACAGTTACTCTGTAATGGTTAGTCTTCTTATTATATGACTAGCTAGGCTTTGTCCGGCCCAAATAGACCTTAGAAGTTGCTTTGAGTTTTTGAGGTTTTAAGAATATTTTTTTATTTTTAAAAAATTATTTTTGATATTTATACATTAAAATAATCTAAAAATATCTTCGGAAGAGAGAAACCCACCCTTTGTATGAGAAATAAAAACTGGAATTTCTATCCAAGTCTTCTTCACGGGGCCTTGTTACTTTTAATCAAATGATGTTCATGGCAGTCCTTTTCTGGGCTCAGGAGAGATGATCAAACAACAATATCTTCGGAAGAGAGAAACCCACCCTTTGTATGAGAAATAAAAACTGGAATTTCTCATAAAATCATCATTGACTCTGAGTTAATGAGAAGTTTGTGTGTCAATTACGTGTTCATCATCTCCGAACCATGCGCTAGAAAAAATAAAATGGTCTCATGCGATGCTGAATATGGCCTAAGATCTCCATTCTTTGATTATGTTCCGCTGCTTTATCTTCCATGAAAATTCTTCTACCCAGTTTCAGGCTGCGTTTATTTTTCATTTTAGCGGTGAAATAAATACAACAAATAATTTAATATACTTACCAGAAAGAAAATTGAGTTTGAAATGTAAATTTTGTACAATAATATTTTTATATATTTTTAACTAAATTTTATAAATATTTTTTATCGGTCTCTTTTTTATATATATGTTTTTACTGTATATAAATTTTAATTATAATTTTTACTTAAATATACAACTAAATTTAACCAATTACAAATAAAAATATTTTTTTAATTTATTTTTTTTTAAATCAAATCCACAAAAACTATTTTAAGGTCAGTGCTTTTTCGGAGCCTGAAAGATATTAACAAAAAAATAAAAAATCACAGCACATTTACTGTGCGTAATTATAACCCTGTGGCCCTAGCAGTAGTACCAGGGTCTAGGAGCACTACTCTGGGTAAGGGAGGTTTGGCAGAAAAGCCTGAAGACTCAGTTAAGGACGAGACTAGAAGAGATGACCACGTACTGATCTGATCTCCCTCTTGCTGCATGTGAATGGTGCAATAAATTCTTGAAACGTATCAGGTTGATGTTACGTGTGCCCATTTCCTTTACTCCTTCTGGCCTCGGAGCCGATGCCGTGCATCTTCTTCCTTCATCTCTCGCAATTATGTGTTGGAAATCGTGTTGAAGAAAAGCTTGGCCCTTCCATGGATAAGACAGCAGCCTAGCTATTCCTTGGACACGAATTTCTTTGTCTATTTCTTCGATGTTGTTAGTGGAATGGTAGCCGGTGACTGGTGGTGTGATTGAGACTCGAGAGTGTCGTCGTTAATTAGTTTTTGTGTTTGTGGTGTAAAATACACAATTAAATATTTAATAATACATTAAATTATGTTTTATACTGTAGATTGTATTAAAAAATCAAGTTTGTAATCAGTTTTTATATTTTTTTTAATTAAATTTTATAAAATTTTATTTGTTTTTGTATTTTAAAAATATTTTTTTTCAAAATTTGAAATTTTTTTATTTTTTTATTTCAATTTTTTTTGTATTTTTAGATCATTTTGATGCATTTTTAAATAAAAAATACTTTGAAAAATAATCACAACCAAATATTTTATACATGTTTTTTGCTGTACATATACTTCAACTATAGTTTTTATTAAACATGTATTTAAATCCAACTAACAATACCTAATCATAATTTTTAAAATTTATTTTTTTAAAATTACAGCCACAAAAACTATCTTAAAAACAACCATACTCGAAACCTTCTTTCTTCTTCTTTTTTAATTAACAGAGTGATTTCTGTTTATGTAATTTAATTACAGAAAGTGAAATAATTGTAATTAAAGTAATAGTGACTTCAGGTTGTGGAAGTAGAAACCAAAAAGTCACGGCACCGAAGGGTAATGTAATTATAATGGGATCAGTCTCTAGTTTTATTTTATTTGATTGTTCTTGTAAGTTTTATATTATACCTCTTTTAGTTCACCTTTTAAAAATAAAAAAGTTTAATAAATAGTTTATTGAAGAAAAACGATGATAAGAGAACGTTCCAAACATGTATTTATACAGTGTGTATTTGAAAATACGACGTAGAGTGTTTTTTTAAATTTAAAACTTATTAAAATAATTTTTTTATTTTTTTATATAATTACATTACAATAATAAATAAATTTTGAAAAGATATTATTTGATGTTTTTAAAAAAAATAATTAAAAAAAACATTTTAAATAACATGTTAAATCACATTATCTGACACACTTTTAGCTAAGTTATCAAATAAGCCGGAGATAATTTCCAGCTTGGTATTTACTAGAAAATTGTTCATCAAGTATATTCATGTCCATTTATATAATAAAACTATATAATGTGCAAATCCATTTGTTACATTAGCCAACATGTCATACAATCACTTTTAGAATGAGTGTGTTTGGTATTATAATAATTTTTGAGGTTGTAATTTAAAAATTACTGTTAGTTGTAGTTGGTTTAATTAAAATATGTATTTTGTTAAAACTGTTATTGAAATTGATATCAATAAAAAAATATAATAATTTTTTATTTTTCAATTATATTTATATGCATTTGATTATTAATAAATTATAAAAACAATTATGTGAATTACAATGTTGGTTTTATTAAGAACATCTTCGTTTATGTGTTTCATTGTAATGTAATTGTTAATTATTACTTAACTATAATAACAATAACAATAACAATAACAATTAAATTCATATATATGTTTCATTTTACTTTATCATTCGATAAATTAATATTAATATAAAAATAATTGATATATTTTTTTAAAAGATAGTGATTATCAAAGAGCAAATTCATGCATTTCTTGTTCACGAATCAAGAATCATAGGCTACATAAAACAAAACCCATAATTTTTTTAAGTTGAAAAACAAGTTTGAAGCTAAAAAAGAAAATGATTTTACTTAGTTGTAATCTTAACTTTGTGATCTATATCTTATCAAGAAATTCATTAAAACTTGCCAAAAAAATTGGTCTTTTGCAGTTGACATCAAGCACATTTAATGTAGATTTGTGTAAATGCAAACTCTTCAAACTCTTAGAGATAATTTGTAGCTCTTTTATTAATATAATTGTTTCTTGAATTAAGGAAAATTTAAAAGTTTGGTTTTGGTTTGTGTGTTTTTTTAACAATAAAAAGAAAATAGGTGAAAAAAATACAGAATGAGTGATTCACTAGAAACATGTAAAAGTTGCTTCACCGAAAACTAAGGTTAAACCTTATTTATTAGCAGGTCCTATAAATCAAATCATAGGTTTATTTTATAACCAAACACTATATAATTAAGGTTGGGTAAAATATCAATAGTTGCCGCAAAAACAAATGGTTAGTAACTATATAAACTCATTATTATTTGATTATTAAAATTATAGTACCATGTAAAAAAAAATCATTTTTACTTAAAATTTAAGTTTATAAGAAAGTTTTTTTAATTAATTATCTAACAATTATAGTTGTAAGTATTAATAACTACACTATATCAATTTATAATAACACTCTACATTAATATAACAGAGTGTTGATCGTGATCTGACAAAAGCTTCAATATCTCAAAAATATAAAAATTAAAATGGAAATTAAAAAAAAGGGAGGATAGGTCTCGCAAATTAAAGTTTTAAAAAATAATTAATTGTTTCCTACACGCCTTTTCCTCTGTTTACTGACTCATCCTCCACATTGATCTAATGGCGTTAAGAATACATCTAATTTCTTTGGTAATCATAAACATTTAGCCATATATTTTAGCCATTAATGGCGTGAAGAATACATCTAATTTCTTTGGTAATCATAAACATTTTCTTGATATAATAATTGAAACACTTCCACTTTTTCAAAGGTTTGTTGGCTTGTCCACCGCACCGATTAGGGTTGGTGGTTTGCCCTCTCTCTCTCTCTGCTAGCTCAATAAATAGGAACCAAAACCTTCCAAATCTGTGCATGCATGATGTAAAGGTAGGAAAAAGAGTGAATATTCATAGCTGCTGATTGTGTGTTAAAGATGGAGACAGAGCTCTAGTGATATATAACACTCAAAACATCAAAGAGAGAGGATAAGCTCCAAGCTATCCTAATTAATACACTCGTGCTCTTTTACTTACGTGTGTTCAGATTAATCACAATACGATCATCGAATTCTGGCAAAAATTACTGTTCCTTAGCATCCAAACATCAGTACTTCAAAATTTATATATATATAAATTTTTTTTAATGGAAAAACGATTATCATATATATATATATATATATATATATATATATATATATATATATTAAGGCCAGTTGTTGGGTACATAGTGGCTGGGGAAAAAAAATACAATAGCTTCCATACGGAACCTTGAAAGAGAATCACATAGAACTAGCACTTGTCTCTAAATTAACATCCTTAATGCAATATTCCAGATTTCACCAACATTGCGACAGATCGAAGCAGCATTGAGTTTTCCCAGCAACAGTAATTAACCCCTAGCTAGCTCGTTGCTGTAAGAAATTTGCTAATTAACCTGTTTTGGACAGCAAGCCAAGTGAGAAATTCCACCTTTGGAGTTGGAGAGGCTATTGGTTTCCAAACATTAGGTACGTACTGCATGCCCTTGAATCAAAAGCTTAGTTGCAGGACTTAACAGTGTACAATGAACCTATTTCTTTCATTGAACCATATATATGGGTTTGCCACAGTATTATGATCAAGGCCATGAGTTGAGCTGGTTGACTTAGTATTATCATGTTCAAGTTGGTTTTTGTCACAGTATTAATAAAGATTCATGGAATGTACTGTTACTATAACATTATGGTGAGATATATAATCTTACAGCAGTTAGTCTCTTGTTTTCTCTAATTCTTTCAACTTTACATATGGCTAACACGCCAAATTTATACAGCAATCTCTTTTCTTCTTCTTCCTTTTTTTTTTTTGTTTTTTTCAAAAAAAACTTCATTAAACTCTACTAAAAAAGTACTTCATACAATAATACTAGAGGCGGACTCCAACAAAAACAGAATTATGACACACCAGATTATAAAACATGAGCCGCTTTCTTAGCATTTCTATACACCTGAATGAGATCAAGGTTATGTTTATTTTTTAAATAGTAGTTTTAAAAAATTATTTTTAAAATTTTTTTATATTTGTTATTAGAAAAGTTGATTAATGGAAAACATTTTTCCGTTAACAAAAGATTTGGTTTGGTTTTTAGAAATTTATTTTAAGCGAAAAACACTTTCTGGAAGATGTAAAAACTTTAAAAATATCATATTATTTTTTTATTATATCAAATTTGATCCTTAAATTTTTAATTGCTATATATATATATATACACACACACACACACACACACACACATATATATATATATATATATATATTGTTTCGAATATTTTTTTTTTCAATTTCATCCTTTAGAATTTAATTTTAATATTAATTTTAGTCCTCATTTTTATAATTATTATTTGTTTTTCCCTTATTATTTTTTAATTGAAATTTTTTATCTATTAAATTTGGTCCTCATTCTTTTAATTGTTACTTATTTTATTTGAAATAATTTATGAAATGTTAATTATTATTATTTTAATTTTTTCATCTTTTTATTTTTTTATTTTTTAGATTTGATCTCTATTATTTTGATCATTATTTATTTTATTTGAGATAATTTATAAAATTATACTTTTTTAATTTCATTCTTATTCAACTTTTTAATTTGTAAGATTTGTTCCTCATTATTTTAATAAACTTGAAAAAAAATAAAAAATTAATAAGTTATTTTCCAGTTTATTTTTCATGACGTAACTAAACATTGAAAAATATTTTTTAATTTATTTTTTATTATACTATTAAATATTAAAAAATAATTTAATTTATCAGAATTTACGTAAGGAGTAAACAAGGAGGCCTGGAATTTAATTCTATTTGTGACAAATTTTTGCAATTGGCACGTAGAATACAAACTTCAAACAACAATCTTCGCATCCAATTTTATCTCTAGAGATGATTTGGACAATGTTGGAGAGAAAAAACCCGAAACCTTAATTTACCAATCCTGGCTTATTATACTTTTGAGATGCAATCTTGTGTGGTTGTTTTCAATCAAAGAATTTACAGTCACTGCTAACGACCAATTCCCATGCGCCATAGACTTCTGAACTTGAACCAGCTCATTTGCTTCTGCAAGAAGTCTGCAATCAATTTATTGCCCTAAGAATTATGAGACCTGTGAAAGAAGAAGCCAAATAGGATTTGATTGAACTTATCACTGATCAGGGAGGCGGGGAGAGAGAGAGAGAGAGAGTCAGGCGCAAGATCTTCATTTGATTTCATCACCGACAAAAGCTCACTCGCCGACACTATTAGAATTTTTGTATTTGATTTTTTTTATCCTTGTTTATTAGAATTTAAGATAAAAATGTTTTTAAAATACTTTTTTGTTTATTAAAGAAAAGCATCAAGTTATATATATTGAACTTTAATGATTTTGTTTTTTTTACAATTATAGTTAGATTTGCTGGAGCTAACGAGAGTGCTTTCAAGATTGTTTTCGATATTTTTTTAAGAATATATTTGGTATGAAAAAACATGAATTTAATATTTTTTTAATAATTTAGATGAGATGTTGTAAATTAAAAATTAATTTATTTTGGTATATTTTTAAAATGAAAAATAACTTCACCACAGAAAATGTAGAGCTACGATTGTCAAAATCGGTGCCGCCTAGTGATTAATTGCTATCAGCTGGCTAGTGCCTCCCTATCTGACTCGAGGCATTTGACCCACGCTGCCACCCATGGGACACACACACGTACACCCTTTTTTTGTTTGGGTTACACTGTCGCATCGGCTGCCGTGTCCCATTTCTATTGGCACCGATTTCGAGGCCTCGAAGGCCATTAATAAAGACCGGTGTATTTGGTAATGCCCATTATACTTCTCAAAAATAATTTTTAATTAAAATAATATTTTTTGTATACTTCTTATTTGATACTAGCATTATTAAAAGGTATTTTAAAAACATTTGAAGAGGTAGAAATATCTGAGAAAATA
>Ga0325404_1007274_pt1 | contig 11556 bp, 5 predicted proteins | sample PopdelMetagenome_18_FD_205664 | JGI IMG/M metagenome (GOLD analysis project Ga0325404, IMG submission 205664) | Populus deltoides microbial communities from Bellville, Georgia, United States - Xylem-Control-R1 | ecosystem: Host-associated > Plants > Phyllosphere > Stem > Wood/Secondary xylem... | reverse complement strand
AACAACAGCTTCGTCAGTACCAAATGAAACTGCAGCAGCAGCAGGTTCTGGAACAGTTGCTGCAGCATCAGATGCCTGATCTTGGATATGGGCAGGGAAAGGGAGATCCATTGAGAGAAAACTTGCTCGAGCAGATTCAATTTAGGACACGACTGGCGGCCGAACTGCAGCAGAATTCACATAATCCTAGGCACCTCGATCTAACACTGGAGCAGATAATTCGAGCTAAGATTGGCCAGAATAATCTTCAAGAACCCCAGACTGATATCTTGGACCTCTTATCACAGGTGAAGCATGGTAATATACTCCCTTCGGACCTGCAGTTCCATCTTCAGCAAGAACAGATGCAGGCGCAAGAGTTATCTTTGGCAAGGCAGCAGTTAGGAATTGATGGTGAAAGGCAAGTTGGTTGGCCATGGTCCAATGATGAAGCTGGTCAGACCTTCAGAAATACTACTGGTCATCACCAGTCTAAGTCTACAGGATTTAATGCTTCAGATTTTTACCTGCAACAGCAGAGGCTTTCCTCACATGATGAACATTTAAGCCATAACAAATGGAATCATGCTCTACAGGAGCCACATCAGGGTGGGTATTATGAGCCCAGCTCTATGGCATTTGACCATCCAACTTCTCTGCCTGCTGTCATTCCTGGGATGAATATGGATAATGTAAATGGTCATTCCCAAGGTCCAGATTCAGCAGAGCATCTATATATGCATTCTACTGATCAACCGGGTTCCTTCTCGTCCAATGTCTCTTCTCGTCATCGACAAGTTTTTGGTGATATTTATGGTTCTCGCGCTGAAATGACAGAGAGCCACCTCCCTGGAGAACAAGGGCAGCAAGAGAATAGTTGGGTTGAAGGAGGGATGCAACAATTGCATCTTGAAGCTGAAAGAAAAAGGAATGTTTCAGAAGTTGCTGGAAACTCTAGTTTTTGGACCTCAGCTCGCGGGGATGAGGAGAGCTCAAAGCAAGTTTTAATGGATCTTCACCAAAATATGGGTCTTCAGTCTATTCGGTCATCGGAAGATGATTATCGGAACCTTATATCTTCTTCTAAATCTCAGGAATCCTTTTGGCCAATCACTGAGTCGTTCTCTTTAAATGATATTCCAGATCAAGAAGCCACCATGAATGACTCATTTATGGAAAAGCCTCAAAATTTGAAATCAAATTCTCTGCTGCAGGATAATCATGCTATGTCCTTGAGTGGTCAATTACACCATCAAGGAAATGGTGAAAGATTGTCCCTAAGGTCGAAATCTGGAGCACTAACTGAAGAACCAACATTCTTTTCAGGCATAGTAGATACTTCTCATACTAATCATGTGGATAACATGTTTGTTGATAAATCTGCCATGGATAAAGAATTGGCAGAATTGGATAACAGATATGGGTCCAAAGGCATGAGTGCCATGGCCAGGTCTGTTTCGCACATTGAAGAGAACTTTGTTGAACAAGCTGAAACTGCTATGGATTTTGCTAATGCCAGTAGCAGGCAGAGTAGCAGGCATAGTTCCCTGAGCAGTGCTGGTATTTTCTCTGACATACATCTTTTCAGATATCATGCTTATGCTTAGATGGATATTAGAGGCTTTGTGAAATTCTGCAGGTGGTAATGGAGGACTACACGGGTATGAGATGGGATTAGATAAATTGACGGGTGAAGAGGTCTCTATTGACAGGTAATGACTCTCTTTTGTTGTTGTAGGATTGTTTTTAATGAAGTCATCATGGTCTCCTTAATCATGATGTTAATCTTCATCTGAATATCGTATTTTACAAAACTTGGTTTCAGAGCACTTGCATGGTTACTCTTTGATAGGTTAGGTGCTCTCATGACTTCTCTTCATTAAAAAGCTTAAAACAAGATGCAAGTATGTGGGAGAACACTCGCACCTTAACTGCCTTGTATTTTATAGGTCTCCTAGTGCATGTATTAACATGATGTCATGTCATCTTGTGTCGTGGTAGCTGCTGTATCATGGACTTATTTCTAGAAACTTAACGGACAGGAAAAATGTAAAAGCAAACAGAGGAAACCTCAAATCATTGAAGTTTCAAATTTTGAAACCTTCACTGGACTGCAAATGGGCCAAATCATAGGGTATATTTTGCATTCCCACCACCCCTTTTCTTTTCAAGTTACTTCACAGTAGAACGGGAGTTGGTGAGGATATTTTTTCCACCCCAAAGTACTTGCTTAATTTCTTTCTTCTACTATGATAAAGTAAACTTTTAACATCTCCAGGGGTGCAGTCAAACCCACAGTCTCTGTACTTATTTGTGGCAACAATGACATTAAATCTGTTTTGAATTTCACAATTTTCAGATTGTGCATATGAGCTTGTGGTCAACTGTTTATGCATGACTTGACTATTAGCAACATCTGTGTTTGCATGTGTATTCAGCGGTAGTGGGTTTTCCCTAGTAAATCTGTTTCTTTTGACATCAAGCTACTGGAAAGGTCTTGCTTCATAAATATAGGAGTTGCGGGTTGCACTGTTTTGATTTGAAAACCTATATTGATGTTCATGAAAAATGCTTGTGAACAGGATGCCTTCTATTTTAACTAGAGGGCTTGACAGTGCCTTGCATAAACGCCCGCCGGTATCACGGGCCTATTCTTCCAAGGATGTGTCATCAGACATGGCATCTTCTTCGCATATCAAGCAAAAAAATCGGGCAAGCCTTGCAACTTCTGATGGTATATCATTATTGTTTCAGATGTGCTGTCTTTTGTTTGTTGGTTTTGGATAATTGTGGTGGTGACTTAAAAAATCCAAATACTTTGGTGCCTTGCAGAAAGGAGGAGTGAGCCTGTAGAGAATGTAGCAGCAACCCGGGGAGGTGACAGTCAGACATCTGGCAAGAAAGAAGCGCGTTTTAGGAGGTCCTCATCTTACAATGATGCTGGTATAACAGAGACATCATTTATGGATGTGCTAAAGAAGCCAGTTTTTACCGAGGCTGAAGCCGCTAATGCGGCTGCCTTGGAATCATCTGATGGCCCACTGAGTGGGCGAAGCGGGAAAAAGAAAGGGAAGAAAGGAAGGCAAATTGATCCTGCTCTCCTTGGCTTCAAGGTTTCTAGCAATCGCATTATGATGGGTGAGATACAACATCCTTACGAGTAACTTACGATGGGTGAGATACAGCATGTTGACGAGTAACTGATACAAGCTGTGCAGTTATTGTAAAGTTCATTTTTTTTTTTTAGATCAGTAGATTTTGTATAGATTACTGAAGAAGTCGGAGATTCTTTGATTTTTTTCTTGTTTTTTTTTTTTTGGCTTGTTCAAGGTGGAGGAACAAGTTACATATTTTAGAGGTAGAGGAAGTATAGGCTTCGAATGAAATATTTTGTAGGCATGAAACCCATTAACATAAACAATTATCAGAGACAAATAGTCCACTTTTCCTCCTCTCTTCTATCGTTTGTGTCCAAGAACATGCATTTTCAATTTCAACTTCATTTCATTAAAAAAATAATAACCTTGGGATTGTGAATCGTGTTTCGTTACTTGTACTTCACTCTAATGAACAAGTTGTAAAAAAATAAAATAAGAGGACGAGCTCATATTACAATTACATTAAAATTATAATTAAATTACATTACAAGTAGCTGTGAGGTTTTCATTTAGCTCAACTCCTTTTTTTTTTTTGTCATCGTTTTTTTTTCCTTACCATTACTCTTTTGTAATTAAAATAATGGCCAAATTATGATAACTTTTTATACAAATGCAAATCTTTAAAATAGAAGACCAAAATGTAAAGCATAAAAGGATAATGTGTACAATGTTTTAGTCCCCTTGTTTTCCTAATTCTTCCATTACAGTTCCTTTAGTTTTTTAAATATTTTATTTTGGTCCAAAATTTAATTTTTTTAAAAAAATTCTTGGCTTGAAAGAGAGAAATTCATCTAAAAATTATAAAAAAGATATTTCTTGCTTATTCTAAATTATTTCCTTTTAAAATCAATTTTAATAAAAGTTCAAATCCTGTTGCATGCATTTATACAGATGTTTGGGTTTCTTTTTCTAGCCTTCCTGCTTCAAGTCATAAATATTTTATTCCATTCATTGATCATTGTAATAGAATAAACAATTACAATATCATGTTATTTTTCAAATTTACAAAATGATTGTCATATAATTTCATACTCAAATTCAAATGTTTTATTCTAACAATGATTATGAGTTTGTGAATCAGTATCCTGATGATTTATTCAAAGCTTATGACTTTTTTTTTCACTAGTTAATGTGTGGCTACAAACCATTAAAAAATGTAAGAACTAGCATCTCATAAAGGTAGCTTGGGCATAGGTTTGCTATGAATGTTCCTAAACGTTTTCGGACTGATAATTTCATGATTGTCTTCTTCCTTATTAATAGGTTGTTTGCCCATATTATTGATTATCAAACCCTTTTAATATGTTATTAAGGTTCTATTCTATTACTTCTATTCTCAATATTTATCATGAATGTTTTTTTTTATTATGTGTTATGTCCATAATCACTCTTTCTATAAGTATAAACTTGATCCTCAAGCATTTCAATGTGTTTGTCTTGGTTATGCTAATTTCTAAAAAGGATATCAGTGTGTTTGCAATGCTTAGTAAATATCACGACAATTCTAGTTTCTTCAACTATAATACATGTGAGAAATGAGATAATGTTTTTTACATCATGATGGTAGTCTCATACTTACCATCCAATAAATTTCATCAACAAGCGTGATGAATTATATGTACAAAATAGTAAAGTTACAACACTTTATTGAATCTCTCTCTCTCTCTCTCTCTCTCTCTCACACACACACACACACATGCGCGCGTGTGTGATGAATTATATGTACAAAATAGTAAAGTTACAGCACTTTATTGAATCTCTCTCTCTCACACGCGCGCGCGTGCACACACACACACACACACACACATTTTCTCACAAAATTTTCAATAGACATTAGAAAAACCTATACAATGTGTAAGGCTAAATATCTCAGTATCATTTTAATAAGGATCAAGATTTTTGAGGGAAAGTACTTGAAATACATAGAATTATAGGGATTAAAATAAAAATTCATATTGTCGTACGTATGCGGTGTCATGAAGATCATCCTCCCGAAGCGTGATCTCTCCGGTGATGGGGAAAAATAAGAAATTCTTGTTTCTTATCAGTAAAAAAAGAGTCTGGAATCGCCACCTAGTATTTTGATCACTAGGAACCCTAACTGGTCTTAGAGTCTGGATAAAAAGACTCATTGTGTATAGGGAGGACGTATTATCCCAAGTACACCTTATCTAAGATAAACTGCATTATACCCCTTAATCTCTTAGAATATTCTCTAAGTATAAGCTCACTTTTCTTGGGTCTCCCTCTACCTCTTAGAAAATTTTCTAAGTATGGGCATAAACATGAGCTCATCCCCTCCACCCCTTACTCCCCTCCACCTCTTAGAAAGTTTTCTAAGTATGAGCATCGCCATGAGTTCCATTCAGCCACTCAGAATTTTTCTAAATATAAGGCTCACCCTTCTTGGGTTCCCCTCTACCCTTTAAAAAACTTTCTAAGTATAGGTTAACCTTTTTTTGGGTTTTTCTTTGCCCCTGAGAATTTTTTCCAAGTATGAGTGTTGACATAGATTCATCCTCTCCGCCTCTTAGAAATTTTTTCAAGTATAAATGTGGATCTATCCTCTCCACTTCATAGAAATCTTTTTAAGAATGGGTGTCACCATAGGTTCCCCCAGCCACTTAGAAGTTTTCTAAGTATAAGGCTCACCCTCCTCGAGTTCTCTTGAGCCTCTTAAAAGATTTTTTAGGTATAGGTTGACCCTTCTTAAGTTTTTCTCCACCCTTTAGAAATTTTTCAAGTATAGGTGTTGGTATAGGTCTATCCCCTCCACCCCTTAAAAGTTTTTCTAAGTATGAGATCCTCCTCTATGATCCACCTATTAGAAAAATTTAATCAGTATGAGTTCCTCCATAGTTCCCCTCTATATGATTATAAATTATTTTTCAACCATGGTGTATGCCCCTACACATGGGGTCTCTGGTATATTACCAGGGGTTTCCACCCCTCTTCTTATACAAATAAAATTCAACAAACTCGTCGTACAAGGTGTTCTTACAAAGTTTTTGTGTATAAAATATCACAAAAACTTGAGAGCTACTGATAAACTCAAATTTAACAGGCTTGAAAAACTCCCCAAGGGCTTAAAAATCATTGGTCTCATGCAACAGGCAGCCTGGGCTCAGCTCTAATGGGCTCAGCCTTGGGGAAGAACCCAATGTTATGGCCTCAAAAGGGAAGGCCTAACCCTCATGGGCTCAACCTAGGGGAAGAGCCTAGACTCATAAGCTCAACTACATTTTGGATATTACTCTCCCTACACCTTTAGGTGTATAAAAGTCCCTTAAGGGCCTATCATATTTTCATCGACATTGATGTTGTGTAAGAGATAGTGTATAAAAGTCATTTAAGAACCTATCATATTTCCATCAACATTAATGTTGTGTAAGAGATAATGTATAAAATTTTCCAATGTCCTACCATATTTCTATTTCATTAATACATATGTCAAGGATATTTTTCGTCATTAAAATTATTAGCGAAAAATTACGGTTTAGTCACTCCTTCCCATAAAAAGACAAGACTTATTGGTTATAGATATACTATGAATCTTTCAAGCTCCAGGTTCACAATCTTTATTCTCTACTGCACACATATTTTTAAAGCATCTCTATCTAAAATATGATTGTCTTTTCTCTAAAAAAAAAATTCTTACCTAAGCATTTGAGAGTCCCTAAATCTACCAAAGAGGATCTTTTGCAGGTACTAGCCTCCAACCACCTTGGTTTACCAGGTACCAAACACCACCCACCTTGACTAGAAAGAATAAATCAAATTGTTAAAACCAAGAGATTAACTGATTATCCAACACATATGTCTTGCTCCCAAGTTACTTGGATTTTTTAAGACATCATCAAAGAGGCTCTTCCCTTAATTAAATACAACTCTAACTACAATTATACTAACACATATCAAGAGAGCTTTCAGTATTATTTATGGCTCTCTTTCTCTTTCTAAATATTATACACATATTTTACCTATAAAGTATACCAAATATTGACTTACATATCAAAGTGGCGAACCCTCTTGCGCCATTAACTTCTGATGTTTGAGCTTAATGTGCATGGGACTCTAAAGACATTAACATTATTTCCCACCCCTTCAAAAAGATTGAATTATTGAGACATTCACAACAATGAATGATAAAAATAAATAGTTATCAAATAGTTATTTATTGGTTGTGAGTGTTGACTGTAAATTGCAATACAAGAAAGTAAAGAAAAAGCCAAAATGAAGTCATAATTATTAATTCTTAAAAACATATTTCATATGAAAGGTTAAGTTAGAGAGATATGTATATTAAATGGATAGACATGATTTTTGTTTAAATAAACATGAAAATTAATTTATGTTTTATATTGTACCTCTAGTTATTTTAAAAGTGAGGACAAAAGGTGAAAATTAAGAATAATTCTTTTTGTGTTTGAGTCCATCTAAAAGTATTTTTTTCTTCCATTCTCTATAAAAATATCCTTTTATGAAGTTATTAGAGAAGTTATTAGTTTTCTATGCATTGAACTTCTAGTGGCTTTATTATATCTTATTATATCCTAGATGTATTTTTTTACTATATTGATAGCAAAGGCAACTATCACTTTAAAGATAAAAACTCTTTCTTACTTCAAAGTCACACAGATTCCAAGTTTTTTTTATTATATTTCACCAACATGAATATCAAGCCTAATAAAATCTAGATGTCCAAAATCTTGAGCATCATCATGTTTTAAATTCTAAGCTCCCTAAAGTTGATGAAAATAGTAAAAATGTATAAAAGGTGTGTTCTCTCTAATACTCATTATGAATTAGTGTTTGAAATTTTCCATTTACATTTTCTATTATTTTTTTTAAACTCTATTTTTTTTCTAGTTTTGGTACAATCTCTCTTTTTCTATCTTGTTGGTTTTTTAAACTCCTTTTCTACTAGTTTTTGGATTGTTGTTAGTTTTTAGAATACCCTCTCTTTTGTTGTCGGGTTTTTAAACTCTCTGGTAGCTAGTTTTTAGAAAATCTTCTCACAAAAAAATAAAGGTGCCTTACTACTAAACTTAAGTTCTTCTAGTCCATGTTTAATTAGTTTTGTGGGTTTTGTTTTTGTATTTTTGTTTATAGTATAAAATTTCTCTTATTTCAGATATTTTCTTATTATTCTTTGATCTATAAATACCATTTATAACTGCATATAAGCTCACAAATGTTCTAGGTGATAGTACATGGGATCAATATTGTTTAGGATAACAGTAGATAAGTGGCATGCGCTGTGCCGCAAGCTGACCTATATTTTTCACAGCATAAAAAAATAATGTTCATATGATGGTAGCCTTTTCAAATAAACAAGAAAGATTTGAGACATGAGTCATTAATTAGACTGCATTCAATAAGTTTGGTTAATGCAATAATATGATTTCAAAAAATAAGGCATTGATAGTACATAGAGCGAACAAATAAAAATTGATAATAGTTAACTATAAAAAATAAGTTATCAATATTATATTCGGGAGGAGAAGAAAGAAAAACTCGTTAGAGACTCACTAGTGCTTTGCCATGGATACCACCTTAGCACCAAAAAAAGCTCACTAAAACAGTTCCAACACCATTATGAAACGTTGCACGACGACATCAAAAAAAACCACATGCGTTGTTAGAGCAACGACCTAGAAAACAAACAAAACAAAATATCATGAATTAAACATCTCATACTTATATTTAATCAATAAATTGAATTAAATTCAAAACAATTCTTTTAAAAAAGCTAAATTTAACAAAGAACAACAAATAAAAAAAAACTCTAAACAACCCATGTCATTTTTAAAATTAATAAAAGATCTTATAAAAAGCAAATAAAAAAAATAAAGTTGTCCAATATCCAATTAAATAAATCCTAAAAGACAAAAATGAAAAACCATGATCTTAAAAAAAAGCAAAAAAAAAAAAATTAAGAAAACCCGAGCGAATCTATAAAACCTAAGTCAATCTTTCAAACTCATAACTTGTGAAATTCTAGACTCGGACTCAATCAAGAAGCTCAACTCTCAAACAATTAATAACAATAAAAAGAATGCAAATCAAATCTAACATGTGAGAAAATTGGAGGATGAAATAAGAAAAATTAAGTTTTATAAATTATTTTAAATAAAACAAAACGTAATAAAAAAGACCAAATCTGAAGAAAAAATAAATTGAATGGTTTCTCTGAAAATTTGAAGGATCAGATGCAAAAATCGATGAGAAAAAAGAAAAGAACAAAAAAAACGTTTGTTGGCTTCAAATCAGAGGGTTGTTGGCACACCCTTTTCCCAATGATGGTGGGGAGTCGAGAGGATTTGAACGTTGCCCTAAAAGCCACTGTTTTACCACCAAACGCCTTCTCAGGAACCGTCCTAAGGACATGGGCATGTCCCACATGCCAACCACTCTTGGTTTTTAAATAATATTTTATATTTATTAAAATATCAAATTTTCATTAGTTAACTTGATAATAACTAAAAAAACAAGATGAAAACATGAAAAAAAACCCTAGATGCCAACACATAAATTTTTGCTTTTAAAGATAATTTAGTCATTTTTGTATGCTTTAAAAAGTGAAAATATAGGAAAAACCCTTAGATTCTAGTTTAAAAGTTTTTACTTTTAAGGATAATTTAGTTATTACACTATGCTTAAAAAACATTAAAAAACCGATCTGCCCCTATCACTCTAATAATGACTTAGGAAAAACCCATATTACCCCTAATATCAAGTTAAATGAGTTTCTAGTAAGGGTAAGGTAGTCATTTTATTGTTCCAATCCCTTGGTATACAATGAAAAATTAAGTAGTTTTACGTTTTTTTTTTAATTTTTGTGGAAAATAGACATAAGTCTTTTATAGAAGTCATTAGGTGGACTGTATAACCAATTTAAGTAACACACGTACAACCTTAATGCTCTAACTATCCAATCACCAATAAAATTTGTATTTCTAAGTACCTTAATATTTAGACAGCATGCGAACACACAATTGATGCTACTAGTGATGAAGTTAATTTTCCATAACTAGTGTTTATCTTAATTGATTGCTTAGACAACTATTAATTATTGTTTGTGTCTAATCACAAGCATTTTCAATTTCAACTTATTTTCATTAAAAAAAAAAAACAGGGTTTGGAATCATATTTTCTTATTTGTTTTACATTGTGTTATTGTTTGTCTAAATTTTACTCACTGTAATGAATAATTGAATAATCTCAAGATCACTAATAGTTTATTGTAAAAAAAAACTAATAAATAAAAGCATTGACTTATATTATACAAAACACTAAAATGCATGGGAAAATTATTGTTCCTCATGCCATTGTAGCCCATCTCACTATTCACCGTGAACTTCCACAATAATTTTTTTTTGTCCTAAAACTTTTTTTGTCCTGTTTCGCCCTTATAGAACTAGATTGTAGGCCAATTTAGATTAATTTGTTGGGGAATGATGAGATTAAAAGATAGGGTATCAAAGTGAAAAACATAGAGAAAATGAGTGGTTTTCTTGAAGTTTTGGTGAAATTTTCATTAATGGAAATTTTCTAAATTATAAAAATCGGTCCCTTCAATTTTTGAAATTTCATAAAAAAAAAAAATCAATTTTAGCCCAAAACTTCATTTTCATTATTTTTAGGACCCTGGTTTAAGAGAGTCGCAGGATTCTGTAGGTCAAGAAAGAAAATCATTGTTGACAACATTTCAATCACTAAAATAGTAAATCTTGGTGTTAACAAGTTGTATTCGGCGAGTTGAGTTCTACTTAGGTATTTTTTCACCGTAAAATTGCCTAAAATAGATCTGAGCTCGGAAAGATTTTTGGTTTAGAGTTGATTTTTGAATTTTATGTTGTTTTCCTAATTTTTTAATGTCATTAAGGGGTTTATCAAGGTCTCTAGAATTTTTTCTAAATGTTTTGGGTAAAAATAGAGGTTAAAAATATGGTTTCTTAATCAACAAACCATAAGGTCACCCGATTTTTTTACCACCAAAATGGCAGAAATCTGGACAAATAGAGATGACATGTTGCCTTACTTATTTGTTTTCAACAAAAATTAGGGCTGACAACCCTGTTAGTTTTTTAAAAAATAAGGGAATGCGCACGGGCCCTTTCTAAATTGGCCAGACACACTTGTCAGGCTCAATAGTGTCTAATTTTTTTCTTTACTAATTTTTTATTGGTATTTTTTTTTAAAAAAATTATTATTTTATTTTTCAATTAATACCTCTTCTCTGTGATTATTTTTTTTATTTTTCTTAATTAGTATTTTTTAATTGACAGTTTTTTTTAATTATTTTGTATACATTTAATTTTTGAAGAAATTATTCTAATTCATTTATAATTTGTTTTATATATTATATAGATGAACTTTATCTTCAAAAATAAAAAAAACATTTATTTTTGGATAA
>Ga0325404_1007270_pt1 | contig 11563 bp, 5 predicted proteins | sample PopdelMetagenome_18_FD_205664 | JGI IMG/M metagenome (GOLD analysis project Ga0325404, IMG submission 205664) | Populus deltoides microbial communities from Bellville, Georgia, United States - Xylem-Control-R1 | ecosystem: Host-associated > Plants > Phyllosphere > Stem > Wood/Secondary xylem... | reverse complement strand
GCAACAAAAGAGTAAAAATCAAATATGAAATGCTTAATTTTTATTATAAGTCAAGCACTCAAGGTGAAGGAATTCAAAGGTCATACATGTATAACAGGCTATCATCATTTAAAAGAAATTTCACAATGTTGGTCTTGATTGACTTTCCAAGGTCTTAAATTTCCTGGCATGGTTACCTTCAACTTCGCGGTTTCTTGATCAGATCTCATCTCTCCTTCTCCAATGTATGAATATAGGTATTGTATTGCTTTCTTTGTTTCAAACAAAACATTCTTATACGTAAAAAAAAAAAAATCTCATACATGCAATGGAAATTATGAAACAAAATTATTTGGGAGTCTCTAAAAAATCCTGCTAGATAGATCTAGAGTTGTTTAGAGATTTATTATCAGAAGATTTGATTTTCTCTGGCTTTGAATAATTCCTTAAAGGCTGGGTTTTTGCAAACTATAAACTGTTCAATTGTTCGGCCTCCAATAGTAATCTATATGAACTAACCATGAGAAATCTTATAAATTCCTATTTTAGAGAGAGGGATTACTATGCTAAAGTGCTAGCATTAATATTGTGTTTACGTAATTTTTCTATCAAACACACAAATACTATTCACTTAAAAAATAAGAGGCATAACTTACTATTTATAGAGAAATCTGAAAAACCTTACAAATTGACAAAATATCAATTTGGCCCCTAAATAATATCTATATATTAATCCAAGACAATTTTAGAAATTAACTCAATCAAGTTCTTACTTGATTTTTTTAGGTCTAGAAATATAATCTCTGTATTAATTATAATCTAGTCCTTAATTTCTAAAATATATTTTAATTAGGTCATACTTAATTAAATCATCCCAGTTTAATTTCTGACTAATGATTCTTAATGTGTATGACTTATTAGGTTCCTAATGCTGACCCAAATATAAATTATAATTAAAATTAAATTTAATTAAATAATTAAATTTATTATTAATTCAACAATTGATTAATTTATATTTAAAGATAAGATGCATCGTCTAGTAACGTGTCATGATTCCCAAATATTAGAAAAGTCATTAGTGGTTTGACTTAACATTTTAGTGATCGATTTCTTAGTGTAATTAATATCCTTTTATCAATAATATTTTGATTTAACATTAAAGCATGAAGTATGTCTACCATGTTAAATCATGTTTGCTTTCTACATAATTAATAGTCATTGATCGTTTGAATAAGATTTAAAATCCTTTTCAAATCTTATTCCATCTTAACTAAGAATGTTTTAGTCAATACTATTTGAGAATATTAATTACATACATTACATCTATGGGTTCCTACAAATAATTCTTCACATGTTGGAATTAATTGTTTCAAATTACAGATGGATGAAAATCCATGTTCTTTGTAGAAAAGAATTTTTAAACTAAAGACCTCTTTAAATAAATCTAGTCACTTAAAATCAAGGTTGTCAATTCCGTTTCGATAGGTGTTTTGTTTTTTCAATTGAAATGGAATGTTTCGGTTTCGGAGCGTTTCGGCGTGCCGTTTTGGGATTGTATTGCTCATATATATAATTCAACAAACATAATTCAAATTCAAGATAAATTAATTATAAATTATGTAATACAAACACAATATCAAACAAATATTCCTAAATAATTTTAAAATTTAAAATATTCCTAAATAGTCAAGATTAAATAGAACTTCAACTTAAACAAAAAACCAAAATATTATAAAAGCAAAATGTTTTAAGTTTTAACACAAAAGAAACACAAATCAAATATCATCTCCATCATTAACATGGAAATAAGGATCTTGATCTTGTGTAGTCAAGATTAAATAGAACTTCAACTTAAACAAAAAACCAAAATATTATAAAAGCAAAATGTTTTAAGTTTTAACACAAAAGAAACACAAATCAAATATCATCTCCATCATTAACATGGAAATAAGGATCTTGATCTTGTGGTGGTATGTAAGGAAAGTCATCAACTAAACATTTCAATAGTTGATCATTTCCACCAAGCTCATTCTCGTCATAAAAAGATTCAAAACATATCTCTTCATCCTCTAAAGTCAAAGTAGACAGAGGTGTGTCAATAGTCTCTCAACTTATATCCTCTCCATCAAGAAGGCTAGGTTCTTCACAAATCCATTCATTCAATAGGTCAATATTATCAAGTCTAATAAGATCTAAAACGTCCCTTACTTTACTCAAATTCCTACAAAGTATACACATGAAAAAAACAACATGAATATGAACCATATATATTAGCGATAAATTTAATTTTAAAAAATTAATATTATTGTTAATGAAAATAGTAATAATCATTTTCAATATTATTATTAATATCATTGTTATTGAAAATAGTAATGAAAAAGAGCTTTCTATATCTAGGTGGTTTAATTAATCAAATTGAACCGGGTTCAATTTGATTCAATGGCTTTTCAAGCCCGAAATGGAACATGTGAAATGAAACCAGAACATTCCAGCCAAAATTTATTTGGAAAATCGGAAAAGACCGAGATTTGAAATGAGATGAAAATTGTTTCATTTTTTTTTGTTTTTGAATTGGTATGAAATGTTTCGGCTATTCCGGACAAAATGGAACAAAATTGACAACCTTGCTTAAAATTGATATCATTTTATTTCACTACCAGATTTTTAACAGTCACTATGTCATGGCTCAAATACTTTTTTCTACCCTTTTAAAAAATTGTAAAGATGTTAGGAAGTAAAAAAATCGATCCATATTGGACGAAAGACTTTTCAAATATTTAGATGGTGATATATTATATGATATTTATTTTTTAAAAAAAGTATTGAGACGACGACACATTGGATCGACCCAAATCAACCATGGTTAACCTATAAAACACGTAATCCAAGACATGAAATCATGATAACCTCATAGAACCCAAATTAAAATAAAATAGAGAGCCCAATTCTATTCAACCAAAAATTGATGGTCGAAAATAAAAAACAATTCAATTAAAAAAATTCTTTTTAAAAAAAGCTAAAATTAGTGAAAATCTATAGAACGACAAAGAAAAAGACCCTAGATAACTCAAGTTATTTTTAAAATTAATGAACAATCCTATAGAAATCAAATAAAAAAAATCTCAATCTTCAATTAAATTAAATTAAATGTTGAAAGATGAAACTAAAAAAATATAAGCTTAAAAAAGAAAAAAAAAACAAATGAATATATGTTAATCTTGTAAACCTAGGTTAATCTTCCAAATTTACAACCCGTTAAATTCTAAACCTAGCTCAATCAAGAAACTCAATTCAATGTTGAAACATGAAATAAAAAAATATCAATTAATTTTTTTTCAAAGTACAAAAATAGCAATAAGAAAATGAACGAGGATGAAATAGTAAAACAAAATCAATTTTAAAAATAATCTTAAATAAAATAAATAGTAATCAAAATAATAGGGACCAAATCCAAGAAATTAAAAAAATAAAGAAGGATGAAATTGAAAATAAATTTCAATTTCATAAAATAACTTAAATAAAATATATCAATAGAAAGAACAAAAACAAAATCTAAAAGGAAAATCAAATTGAAGAGCTACTGTGAAATTTTAGAAGGTTTGAAGTGGAAATCAAGGATGCGAGAGAAAAAAGAAAAGCCAACAAGTATTAAACCAGAAGGAATTACACCACACACGCCATCTAGAAAGGTAGACCTCACCTTGAGGAATTAAAAAACACTAAGAAAGGCTATTCTTGGCCTTTGCAAGTCACCACATGCACCGTTTAAACACAGTGGGGCAACTTACTCATTGAATACGACAACCACTTTATATATATAATTACAAAAAAGAAAAAAAAAGCAAAATAAATGTACAAATAAGCCTCTAGAGGCAAGACAAAGAGATTTTGATTTTAAGGGTAATAAAGTCATTTTACTATATTAGGATAAATATAATTTTGAAAAATCCCCTATACCAAAGCTAAATATTTCTTTGCTTTTTAGAGCAACTATGTAATTATAATATGCACAATTAAAACTCTTATGCTAACACCTATTATAACAAGTAGGGAAAGTGTTGAGAAGCTTGAAGTTTCCTTCTTTTTTGATTTTCAAATAAAAAAAACTAACCGAGACAGAATTGAACCAAGTCAGTTTAAATCGGTTTTTAGTTCCATCCATGTCAAATTTTCTAGAAATTTAAAAACTTGGTTTAGATGAATTTTTTGACTTAATCCAAACCAAACCAGGTTTTGAACACTTCTAAATTTGAGCCATTTGTTTGAAGTCACAACTTATTCAGTGATTTTGGGATAAAGGCATATTCTAGACCTTTGCTTGACAATTCGCTCTAGAAATTGATCTAAAAAAATGTTTAGATCACTAGGTCAACTAAAAGGTTGATAGGATAACTTGTAAAAACCATTATGTGATGGCTACATAAATCACAGTAAAGTATCGGTCATTGCATAGGTGTTTACCATCAAGTCGGATTATGGGTTGAGTGAGGCTGGTTATGATAGAATTATAGGTGGTGACAAATTGTAGAATGGACGAGAAGCATTTTACTTGAAAGGAATAGGCTGAAAGATAACTTCTATGTTGCTAAGTCTATGATGAAACCCCTCGGGCTAAGATACCAAAAAATTAACATTTGTCCAAATTTCTGCGTATTATATTACCTTGAAAATGCTGAGTTGACCGAGTGTATGACATGTGGGCACTCCCGTTACAAACCCAGAACTGGCATGAGAAAGACTCTTGTAGCATATAAAAAAACTTAAATACTTTCCAATTACACTTAGACTGCAGAGGTTATTCATGTCACTAAAAACTGCTGAGCACATGACATGACACTAATCACATGATGCAGTGGATGAAGTGATGGTGCATCCTTATGACGGTGAAGCAAGGAAACACTTTAACAGTGTGCATCCTCACTTTTCAACTGAATCAAGGAATGTGCATCTTGGGTTATGTACAGATGAATTCAACCCATTCGGGTCATTTTTCGCTCTTTATTCTTGTTGGTCGATTATACTCCCAGTTTACAACTTGCCATCGAGGATGTGTTTGAGGCCGGAGTTCATGATTTTATCTACGGTCATATGCGGTCCTAACAGTCCGAGCTATAATATAGATATTTGTCTTCGACCGTTGATTGATGAATTGACGCAGTTGTGGTCCTTCGAGGCTTTTACTTATGATGTATCGAGAAAATAAAATTTTCTTATAAGGGCAGCTTTGATGTGGACTATTAATGATTTTCCAATTTATGTAATGGTTTCTGGTTGGAGCATGCATGGAAAACTAGAATGTCCATACTATATGGAAAACAACAAGGCATTCATGCTAACAAACGGAGGTAAAACGTCCTTTTTTTATTGTCACTGACGTTTCTTGCCAACAGATCATAGGTATAGAAAGAATATAAAGGATTTTTTTGTTGGCAGAGTTGAAAAGGATGTTGCACCCCCATGTCTTTCTGGTGAAGAATTGTATGACATGGTGTCAGAATACGATGACATTGTGTTTGGTTTCCAATCCGGTAAGCAGAAGTTTTCTGGTTTTGGTTTGACCCATAACTAGGTAAAGCAAAGTATTTTCTGGGAGCTTCCTTATTAGAATACCAATCTCCTTCGCCATAACCTTTACATCATGTACATAAAAAATAACATGTTTGACAACATTTTCAACACGGTCATGGGCATGAAGGGGAAGGCAAAGGATAACATCAAGGCTGAATGAATATAGTGTTGTTTTGTAACTGTAAAAATATGAGAGTTGGTTTTTGATGGGTCATGGGTCGCAAAGCCCTGAGAAAGCTTTGCTTTAGAGAAGAATACACAACTACTAGTCTATCAATGGCTTACGAGTCTGCGCATTTCCAATGGACATGCCTCGAACATATCAAGGTTGGTTAATTTGCCACGTGGTTCAAAACACATGTAAGTACTATCACAAACTCATTATTTATCATGGTACTTAATTTTGTTACAGAATTCTAGTTTATTGTTCATTTTTGTACTTGATGTACAAGGTTTATCAAATGGGAAAGAATGCTAGTGTTTCATTGTCTTTACTAAGCTTGAGTTCTGAAAGAAAAGTGAAGTGCTACAACGAGTATTTTGTGAATGGATATGTGTTTCATACTGAAAAATATGGGCATGGAAGAAAGACATATAACAGTGGTGTTTGTGTTGAGGGATCGACTTGTAATAAGTTTGAAGTTAACAATTATAGTAAATTATAAGAGGTCGTTGAATTGCAATATCATAGTGAGCATAATAGAGTATTTTTATTCAAATGCTATTAGTATGACACCACTGACTGAGAAATCAGAGTAGATCCTCACTATGGTCTCGTCGAAATTAACTTAAAAGCTAGACTCTGCAACATAAATGATGTCTTTGTTTTCGCCAAGCAATGCCAAGAAGTTTATTTCATATACACCCCTTCCTTTAGAAAGGATTGATCAAGAGTTGATTGGTTATCCGTTTTAAAAAAGAAACCTAGGTGTCATGTTGAGGTTGTCTAGGATGAAAACGAAGAAACAAGTGTGGGAGATAATGTCTTTCAAGTTATTGAGTTGGTTGAACCATATTGAGTTGTCTCATCGATTGACTTAGAAGAAAATTCAAATTTTCACTTTTTTGATAATAATCTTATTGATGTTGACACTAAGAAGTTAAATGTTGTTCTGAGTTCCAGCGGACAAGCACAAGTCAATGAAGATGATGATGGTATCAACGTTGAAGATTGCGATGAAGCTGATGACGATTCAATTGAAGAAAGAGATAATTCTGACTAACTATCAGAACATGAAAGTGTAAAGGAATTTTTTATCATGTAATATTTATGGATGAAATTCTGTACAAATTAATAATTATTTTATAATTATTATGTGAACTGTTGTTATTATGATGTGCATACAGCTTTCAATTTAAGTGTTTGCAGGGAAGATAGACAGGGAATACAGACACAAACTGTCATTTACTATGCACAATGCACATCACCGATGGAAACATTGACGGTTTATATTCGTCGTTGTATTCCAAAGGCGAAGGGAACTATTCCCCCATCACTGATGGAAACACCAACGGTTTGTGTTCGTCGGTGTTTTCTAGAGGCAAAGGCAACTGTTCACATCCCATGTCGGTGATGTCAAATAAAGACCTTTGAGTCAGTTGAGGTTACCGGGGGAATTATCGACGGACCACCAATGAATTGCATAACCCAAAGCGCGGGTAATTAATGCATCTCTGACCATGTGTACTTTTTAATATAAGCGAGGGAATTACCAAGGGAATCACCGATGGATTAATTAAAAATAATATTATTTCATAGCTCATAAGTGATTCTGTCGGTATAAACACAATATAAAACTCAACGAGCACCCCTTCAGTTCATTTTTTCATCTTGTTCAGTTTTCTTAAATCTCTCTTGTTTTTTCTTCTCAATTCAATTGATTTTGCTTCAATTTCTAGTTCTATCTTCATCTTCAAAGTTTAAAAGGTATGTATTGTGGTTCTCCTCACTTGTTATGATTTTCTATTTTTTATCTTTTCTTCGGTTTATTAACAATATTTTTTTTATTTTTTTTATATTGTACGTAAATAAAGTTTAAAAGTAAACACAAAATTAAGGTAAGAATTTTTCATTGCTAAAGTTTATAGTTTTTTTGTATTAATTTGTTGCCTATTTTATTGTTTTTATTGCAATAATGATTGATTGTTTGTTGAATTTTAATTGTTATTATTGAATTTTCTGTATAAATGTTAATTGAATATATAGGATTAAATTTAATTGTTTTATTTCAATTTTATTGTATATATTGCATAATAGAGTGTTTGATTGTTTTGTTGAATTTTAATTGTTATTGTTAAATTTGTATAGATGTTAGTTGAATATATAGAAATAAATTTTATTTTTATATTTTTTTGTTAAATTTGTATAGATGTTAGCTTATATATATGATTTTTTCTCTGTTTTATGATTAGAAACATTATATTATCACGTAGAAAATGAGATGAAATTGAATAATCTGAAATTTCTGATATAAATAAAATAAAATTAATTGGTTTGTTGTATATATTTTGTCAATATTTGCAGGTTTGAACAATTTGGGTAGTCTCCAGATAGGGGAGGTGCTGCTCAATTTGTTTTTTAAAAAATGAATTTGATTATGTAATTATTCATCAAATTTGTGTAGATGCGTAGAACAAAATCAACAGCATGTCATGAGCACATGGTCGCAACTAATTCTTTTAGCAGCGATGATGACGTGTTATTAGGTGTCGACCAAGAAGAGGCACCTGCGACGACACATGAAGCTGCCTCTTCCAGCGCAGTTCCATAACGTAGAGGCGGTGTTCCTCCTCCGAAAAGGCCTGGCTTCAATTGATTTTATTGATTTTCAGGTTCACAAACATTGAGGTCGTCCGAGTAATAATATTGACGTTTAAATTATCGATGGAGATTCCATTGTTTCAATGGAGTCATGTTTCTAGACATCTTGATTGGAGACCTTATATTGATCCAAGGTTTAGAAGATTTGAGGTTAGTGTTAACTTCAAATTTTAACTATTTTGTATGTTATATTGAAATTATTAATTTATTTTTAATAAATTATTTACACACAGCACAGATTCGAGTAGGATAGCGTGAATGACAATGTTGCGAGGAGGGTGTGGGAGAATCACGCAGTAATTAGGTAACATAAAAAATAATACTATATATTTTTTTTAAAATTATTTGTTAAAATATAATTTGTCATTAACTCATATAAAATTCATTTATGGATATAAGTTGCGAGATTTTTGGTATGAAGTGTAGAAAAAAGCAAAAAAATATGCCAAAGATAACGGTCTACAAGGCTAGAATGGCGTGGCAGTTTGGAGGGATTTCAGGCTGCCATACATTCCAGAGGATATATGGGCGCAATATCTCCAGCACGTGACATCTAAGCGGTTCATACGACAGTCATAGTCCGGTGCCGAGAACCAAAACCAACAAATTCGCGGTTTGGTTACCATGTACACAAGCGAAGTGGATGGTACGATTAATTTTAATGACATTTATCTTTAATTAATTTGTTGTTATGTATAAATATATTTAACTTGCAACATTTTTTTCTTAAAGGCTACGTCTCTTGGATGTGAGTCGAGCTCAATGGAGCTTTTTGTAGAGACGCACATGTTGGGTGAAGATTGCCAAAAGGGGCAACAGTTCATCGACAACTGCGCTGAACACTTCGTGATATGTTCGTTCAACCATTTTATTTCGTAAGTTATTATTTTCTTGAATTGAATTTGATAATTTTTTTTTTAACTTTCAGGAGACATATATAATAGCCAGTTAAGGGAGAGATACGGGGACGATCCTTCGACCCACCCGGATTTCGATCTGGATTTATGGATGGAGGCAGGATCGTCTGGTGGACCTGATAGAAATTGAGTGTACGGACTCTTCAACATTACAGTCGAGAACTTGCGGGTGGCTCGTAGTGTCTCAACTGTTGGGAGCTCCCAATCAATATCGAGCACCTAATCTCAAGAATTCATGGCCTTGTAATAACACACTGCTCATCTCACTAAAAAATATGAGTGACTCTTGGCAGATTATGAACAACTCTACCAAATGATCATGGACATAAGATCATAGATGAGTAGTACATGTGCGCCTCTTTTTTGGTCGTATGGTCTCAAGAAAGACTAGCATCCTCCTCCTCCTCTAGTGCCGTCATTGTTCTCGTATAATTTTTATTTGTACAAATAAAATTGTAATGAATATTTGGATTTTATATTATTCAAATTTATTTTTACATATTTCAATTTTATACAATTTTATTTGTTTAATTATTTTATATTTTATTATTCTATACAATTTTATTGTTTAAAATAGTTTTTAATTATCACGGATGAAATTACAGGCATAATAAATCCATCGGTATTTTACAGAGAGTTGGAAAACATTTATTACATATACCATTATAACCGACGGAAATATACCGATGAAATTTTATCGATGGGAATACAGACGAAATCAGTCTATCGGTATATTCCAGAGAGTCAGGAAAAAATTACTGCATATGCCACTATCACCAATGAAAATATACTGGTACAATATTTTTGTCAGTATATTTCTAGGGGGAATTTTTTTTTGCGCACATTTATTTTAATTTTTTTTTGTCAGAATATTTTTTTCATCTATAAACCCATCGGTTTTTTTTTTTACTGATAGAATTAGCGACAAATGATGGAATGACCAATGAACATTATACCGACGAACGCATTCCGTCGGTGAATTGGTCGGTTAAATTTTCACCGACGGAGTAGTAATCTCATGCCGATGGAAAAACTTCATCGGTAAAACCGTTAAATATTGTAGTGGTTAGCCTCAGGTATGATGGTATAGAAAGTTATAAAAATGTTGGGGACCAAATAAAAAAATTATCTTAAATCTAAGACTAAATTGAAATGGTATAGAAGAATGGAGGGCAAAAAAATGGCCACACGCGCCAACATATGAGGCATCACATTGGGGTGGCACATGTGGCCTTCTCAAAGCTCCGATGGCGGCCTTTCTTGGTGATTTTGGGATCATCCCATCATGTTTTTTCTTTCTTGCTTTTTTCTCTTTTTTATTTCCACTATTTTGATATATGGACTTGCTTTGGAAAAATAATAGATGTGATCATATACAGTATAAATTAAACAAATTTATTAGAAATTAAAATAATTCATACCACATTAGCCTTATAATGTGAATTCTGGTCAAAGCAAGAATGTTCCGAAAACCTTCTCATGTAAATGGAGAATATTGTATTTGAGGATTAATTTAAAAGAATTCAAGCCATTTGTTATTCTGTTATTTTGGGGTATGGGCAATTTCTAGACTTTTGCTTGACAATTCTTCAGGAACATTTCTTTAGATATTATATATAGCAGTCAAACCTTCTCTCTAGGACGGGCCAAATTAAGGCCTCTTGTAGATATTCCTTTACAGATGATCTCGTGAGGAGTTATTTTATTAAAAGTCAAAGGTCATACTATCATGCCCAGCCATTGTAATTGAGGTGGATTCTTGCTGTTACATGTGAGAGATTAATAAAGTCAAATCAACTTAAAATGATTAATTAATAAAGTCAAACATGAAATGCTTGATTTTTATTACAAGTAAAGCACTCGAGCTGAAGCAACTCGAAGGTCATACAAATATAATTAATCATTTTAAAAGAAATTTCACAATGTTGATCATCATTGACATGGTTACAAGCAATTACGCGCGCGGCTTCGCTTGATGAGTTCCTATCTCTCTTTCTCCTCGATGTCTATATATAGGTCTTGTATTCTTTTCTTTGTTTCAAAAAAAAAAAAATAATCTCCAGATTTTAATTCGGAATTATCTTTCAATATTTGTTTGGTGTATAAGTAAAGATGAAGTTCAATAAAGTGACCAGGATACTCTTAGGTGTCACAATCATTACCCTACTGGTAACATCAATAGCAGCAGCAGGTAGCGGAGGAGGTGGCGGAGGTGGAGGTGGGGGTGGGGGTGGGGGTGGGGGTGGTAGAAGTGGTGGGGGTGGAGCGAGTGGAGGTG
>Ga0325404_1007267_pt1 | contig 11564 bp, 5 predicted proteins | sample PopdelMetagenome_18_FD_205664 | JGI IMG/M metagenome (GOLD analysis project Ga0325404, IMG submission 205664) | Populus deltoides microbial communities from Bellville, Georgia, United States - Xylem-Control-R1 | ecosystem: Host-associated > Plants > Phyllosphere > Stem > Wood/Secondary xylem... | reverse complement strand
ATCAGAAAGTCCATAAATGTCTCTGCCTGCAGAGCTCAAAATAAAATGATAATATGACCACAAGTAGTTGATGAAAATGAAGATAATAGATCAAAGAATAAAAACAAGAGAAGATGCAATATTAGGCGGCTCATCTTTACTCATTTTAACAATCAAGTGCAATCATCTTTATTATTGTTCAAATAGATTTTTCAACTCTGAATTTTGTACGATCAAGTTCAAATGTTGATGCGTATTAGCATAAGTCTTGCATGTCTAATAACAAATGACCTGGAATCAATCCCATCACACATGGAATACACACGACCCCGTCGCCAAGGTGATCTTTTTGAGGGAAGCATACCTCCAATTAACCCATTCAAATTTTTTATATAAAATTTACTTTTTTTTTATTTAATAAAAACATAAACTTATTCTTGCCAAAATAAAATTCTTAGAACCCACAAAATAAACACTGAGATGTTTTCTATTTATCAGAAAACATTGTGATGTCATCAAGAACAATAAACCAGAGTTAGTCATAACCAAGGCTCTAAACACAAATAAATGATCGCGCTTGATACTATAACTCTTTATGGAACCACCAAAGTAATTAAGAAAGCCCCTTATCATTGCACATCTATTGAGTCAAGAAACATAGAACTCCCTCCAACCAAATGCTATGATGCTCGAATTGTCAATATCTCCTTTCCTTCTTGCATTTCTTTAATAGCTGTCAGTCTTTCTTTTGTAGCTGTTAGTATATTCTTCTTTTCTTTTGTAGCTGTCAGTATATTCTTCTTTTCTTATTCAATTTCTGTCATAGCTGTATATCCCTTGATTCTCTCTAAAGACCTCAATTATTGTCTAGGCCTAGGACTAAAAGGATCTGATTATGATGCTTAGATCCCAGAATTAAGGGATTTGATACTTCTTGATGTATATATATATTGTAACTCTCTTAGTGAAATATACAGAAAACATTTCAGAATTTCTCTTATATTATCTTGTCATGGTATCAGAGCCAAAACTCTGAAATCAATTCATCTTGTATCTAGTTCCTTGTCAGGTTCTTCTATTCTGTTTTTCTTGGACTTGATCTCTTGGTTCTTGTTTCTAGTTAAATCATGTCTCTGGAACGATCTGAACATTTTCTTGTTCGATTTACTGGAAAGAACTATTCTGCCTGGGCTTTCCAGTTTCAGATTTTTGTCAAGGGAAAGGAATTATGGGGTCATATTGCTGGGACAGTTCCTACACCTGACAGTGAGCAGGAGAAAGAGAAATATGTGAAATGGGAGGTGAAGGATGCTCAGATTATGTCTTGGATCCTTGGAAGTATGGAACACTCCATGCTTCTCAATCTCAAGCCTTACAAATCCTCTAGAGAAATGTGGGATTACCTGAAGAAAGTTTACAACCAAAGCAATACAGCACGAAGGTTCCAATTGGAACTTGAGTTGGGTCAATTCAGTCAAGGCAGTATGTCAATCCAAGAGTTTTATTCTTCCTTTGTAAATCTGTGGGCTGAGTACACAGATATTGTGTATGCAAGTGTACCTCCTGAAGGACTTATTGCTATCCAAAGTGTGCATGAAACCAGCAAGCGTGATCAGTTTTTAATGAAGTTAAGGGGGGAATTTGAAGCAATCAGGTCCAACCTGATGAATAGAGAACCAGTTCCTTTCTTGGATATTTGTGTAGGAGAGCTTCTCAGGGAAGAACAACGGATCATTACACAGGCTGTCTTGGAGCAGAAAGCTCAAAATTCTGCTCCAATTCCTGTTGCCTACGCTGCTCAAGGGAGATCTAAAGGAGGAAGAGATATGTCTAATGTTCAGTGCTATAGTTGCAAAGGATTTGGGCATATTGCCACTACTTGCACTAAAAAATTCTGCAACTATTGTAAGAAAACAGGGCATATCATCAAAGATTGCTCCATCCGGCCTCCAAAGAAATCTGAAACTGCTTATAATGTCTCGATTGGTTCCTCAAATGCTCCTAGTCCTGGTCAGTCTTCTATTACTCCTGAAATAATCCAACAAATGATAGTTTCTGCCCTTTCTGCTTTAGGCCTTTCAGGTAACCAAAATTCTATTCCTAAGCCTTGGTATTTTGATTCTGCTGCTTCCAATCACATGACCAACACTGCCTTACCTTTAAATAATGTTCAAAAATATAAAGGAAATCTTCATATTCATACTGCCGATGGTAATCCCTTGTCTATCACAGTTGTTGGTGATATTTCAGCCCTTTTGAATACTGTGTTTGTGTCTCGTAAGCTGTCCACTAATCTTATATCTGTTGGCCAATTAGTTGACAACAATTGTGATGTTCATTTTTCAAAATCTGGTTGTTTTGTGCAGGATCAAGTGTCCGGGAAGATGATCGCGAAGGGACCTAAAGTGGGACGCCTATTTCCCTTGCTTCTATCTCCCTATCCTGTGTCAAATTATGTTGCCTGTAATGCTGTTCAATGTGATAATCAGGTGTGGCATAGACGTTTAGGACACCCTAATTCTCATGTACTTCGAGTCTTGTTTAAATCTGGTTTACTTGGAAATAAAAATTCGACTTCTTCTAATAATGATATTGTTGATTGTGCATCTTGCAAACTTGGTAAGAGCAAAACACTTCCTTTTCCATTGCATAAAACCCGCACCACCAAACCTTTTGAAATCGTGCATACTGATGTATGGGGTATTGCACCTGTAATTTCTCATGAACATTACAAATACTTTGTTACATTTATAGATGATTTCACTCGCTTTACTTGGGTATATTTTCTTCGATCTAAAAGTGAGGTCTTCTCTGTGTTTAAAGCATTTCTTGCCTTAGTTGAAACACAATTTTCTGCCAAAATCAAAATTCTGCAATCTGATTCAGGTGGTGAATATATGTCAAATGAATTTCAATTTTTTCTTCAAAGTCATGGGATCATATCACAACGTTCTTGTCCTTTCACCCCACAACAAAATGGTGTGGCTGAAAGAAAGAATCGTCATCTTCTTGATGTTGTTCGAACCCTTCTCCTTGAGTCATGTGTTCCTTCTCATTTTTGGTGTGAAGCTTTGTGTACTGCTGTTTATTTGATTAATCGGTTACCATCTCCTCACTTGAACAATGATTCTCCCTACGTTCGTTTGTTTGGACATGCACCAAATTATTCCAATCTTCATATTTTTGGTTGTGTTTGTTTTGTTCACCTTCCTGCACATGAGAGAAATAAACTTACTGCCCAATCTGTCAAGTGTGCTTTCTTAGGCTATGCTGGCACCCAAAAAGGATTTCTTTGTTATGATCCACATGCCCGTCGAACTCGTGTCTCTAGGAATGTCATATTTTTTGAAAATCAGCCCTTCTTTTGCACCCAACAGCCTTCAGTACTTCCTTCTCTATCTGTTTTACCATGTTTTCCTGAGTCGCCAACACCAGTACAAAGGTTTAACCCTGTTTATGTTTATCATCGACGCACTCCTACTTCTGATCCTTCTCCAGGTCTCACTGAGGTTCCTTCACATCTTCCTGCAGCATCTGATCCTGTTCTGCCCATTTCCTATGATCCCCCTCCTCTTCGTAGAAGCTCTAGACCTCACAAACCTCCTGAAAGGTATGGTTTTTCAACTCCTGTGGCTATGTCTACTACTCTGTCTTCTATTTCCATTCCCACTTGTTATAAACAGGCTAGAGAACATGAGTGTTGGAAACAAGCAATGGAGGCTGAACTTCATGCACTTAAGGCCAATCATACTTGGGACATTATTTCTTGTCCTCCACATGTCAAGCCCATTGGTAGCAAGTGGGTTTATACTGTGAAACTCAAGTCTGATGGATCTTTGGATAGATACAAAGCTCGATTGGTTGCTCTTGGCAATAAACAAGAATATGGCTTCGACTATGAAGAAACATTTGCACCCGTTGCTAAGATGACTACGGTGAGAACACTTCTTGCTATTGCAGCCTCTCAAGCTTGGCCTTTATATCAGATGGATGTGACAAATGCCTTCTTGCATGGGGATCTTAAGGAAGAGATTTATATGAAACTTCCACCTGGTATGTCCACAACGGCTTCTGATGAAGTTTGCAAACTAAGACGCTCTTTGTATGGGTTAAAACAGGCACCTAGAGCTTGGTTTGAGAAGTTTCGCAACACTCTACTCACCTTCTCCTTCACACAAAGTCAATATGATTCATCACTTTTCTTTTACAAGACCACCACTGGTATGGTATTTCTCTTAGTCTATGTTGATGATATTATCCTCACTGGTAATGACATTGGGTTGATCACCAAGCTTCAACATATGTTGCATAGTACATTTCAAATGAAAGATCTTGGCCATCTCACATATTTTTTGGGGCTGGAAGTTCACTCTCGAGATCATGGTTTGTTCTTAAATCAACATAAATATATTCAGGATCTCATTGAGTTAGCTGGTTTAAAGGATGCTACTGCTGTTGATACACCAATGGAGGTGAATGTGAAATACCGAAAAGATGAAGGCGACCTTTTGCCTGATCCTTTTTTATATAGGCAACTTGTTGGTAGTCTTATCTACCTAACCATTACACGGCCTGATATCTCCTATGCTGTCCATATCGTTAGCAAATTTATGCAGGCACCTCGCCATCTTCATCTTGCTGCCGTTCGTCGTCTTATTCGATACTTAATTGGGTCCCCTACTCGTGGGTTGTTTTTTCCTAAACATTCTCCTCTTACCTTGACTTCCTATAGTGATGCAGATTGGGCTGGCTGCCCGGATACTCGGAAGTCTATCACAGGGTGGTGCATTTTTCTTGGCGATGCCTTGATTTCTTGGAAGTGTAAGAAGCAGGATTGTGTCTCTAAATCTTCTACAGAAGCCGAGTATCGCGCCATGTCTGCAGCTTGTTCTGAAATTGTGTGGTTACGTGGTCTTCTTTCTGAACTTGGGTTCCCCCCAACTGCTCCTACTCCTCTTCATGGTGATAATACTAGTGCTATTCAAATAGCTGCGAATCCGGTCTACCATGAACGCACTAAGCACATAGAGGTGGACTGTCATTATATTAGGGAGGCCTTTACTCGGGGTGTTATCACTCTTCCTCATCTCCATACTGCTCTTCAAATAGCTGATGCCTTTACAAAAGCCTTAACACGCCAACGCCATCAGTTTCTCAGCAGCAAATTGATGTTGTTAGACCTACCCGCATCAATTTGAGGGGGGATGTCAATATCTCCTTTCCTTCTTGCATTTCTTTAATAGCTGTCAGTCTTTCTTTTGTAGCTGTTAGTATATTCTTCTTTTCTTTTGTAGCTGTCAGTATATTCTTCTTTTCTTATTCAATTTCTGTCATAGCTGTATATCCCTTGATTCTCTCTAAAGACCTCAATTATTGTCTAGGCCTAGGACTAAAAGGATCTGATTATGATGCTTAGATCCCAGAATTAAGGGATTTGATACTTCTTGATGTATATATATATTGTAACTCTCTTAGTGAAATATACAGAAAACATTTCAGAATTTCTCTTATATTATCTTGTCACGAATTCCCTGCATATTTATAAAGTATAAGGGCTGCCCCATTCCATGAATTTGAAAAACCACAAAGGGTACTCCATGAAGCCCAATCTATTATCGTCCAAAGTAATTTTGGATTACAAATATTCCAAAACCTTTCCAATTAAACCCCAACTTAAATCACCGGTAACACTTAAGGGGTGTTTAGGAGTGAGGTAGCGGTTGCTTTTCAAAGTGTTTTTCACTCGGAAATGAATCAAAATAATGTTTTTTTTTTTAAAAAAATTATTTTTAATATCAGCACATCAAAACGATTTGAAAACACAAAAAAAAATATTTGAAGTAAAGAAAAAAATAAATAAAATTCAATTTTTTTTTAAAAGAGCTTTTGAAACGCAAAAACAAATGGGGTCTTAAAAAACCCAAATCTCACCACAGATTCATCCAAAAAAACCACCCCTGCCTTCAACATACACCTATGCTTGCAAGGAGCCTCAAGAACAGTATGGTCACTGATGTTCGCTCCAGCTCCTCAATCTCCCTGCTGCTGCCACAGCAACCATGGCCACTGTTGCACTGTTGCAGGTGTGACGACACCATTTCCATCAAAACCTCGAAAATATAGAATAAAAGGTTGTGACAGCAAACTGCAGATAGATGGTTGTGAGTTTAGAGGTTCAATGCTTTATGGTGATTTTGTAGGTTGAGATGGTGGATTGGGATAGTGGTTACAAATTGAGCAGTTTGTTCTTGGGTTTTATGGTTCTTGGCAATGGTAATGTGGTGGTAATGGGTATACTTGAGGTTTCAATTGTGACGATGGCAGTGGTGAGAGTGCAAGAACAGCGGTGGCGTGGTGTAGGTGTTAGTGAAAAAGAAAAGGACAAATTTAATTTTAGTTCAGTTTCCCAACATCTCAAAGCCTAAATTAATGGGAAAAAAGGTATTTGGTCAATAGGAGGGAAAAAATTCCCACCCAGACAATAACCTTGAGCACACATGTAACTTGGGCATTCTGGCCTAACTGGTGGTGTGCTGACACATAGGACACTTAACTGACAACCACATTTGACTTGATTATGTGAAATTTAGAGATTAAAAGATCTATTATAACAAAATTAAAGATCACGCACTTGATTGCTAAAACTAGTAAAGTTAAGGCACTAAATATCTCATTTTCTCAACAAAAAAAAAAGGGCTTTGCAGTGGTCCCATGAATATAGTCAACCCGTTGCTCTTAAATATCCACTTAAACAAATCATGTGGAAAATTTGTACCTTGGGGTGAGCAAGCAATACTTGAACAAGATCTTGCCATTGTGAAGATATACATCCTGATAATAAATGTAGACTGGACGCTACAAGTGCTGAATGCACAAGTAACAAAGAGCATGAATTAAGGTTTTCCTACATCACAAAAACAACCCTGGTAAACTTGAAGAGTTTGGGAAGTAAATCATCAGAAGAAAGTATTAATGAATACCTGTCTATAACCACTAAGAACAATTAGTAAATAAAACACCAGATCCAGCAGCTGCTCTGATACTTTAACATCATCAAGCAAAACCTGTATATATACACAAAAGAACATTAGAGAGAAATACATTTTACTTCAAGATATCGTTCCCAAATTCTTACAAACATAAATATCTGATGGTGAAAAGAACACATCACAGTTGCCCAAGAATAAACAAAGAGAATGATAGTTTACAGAAAAATGGGTAGCATCCAAATACAAGTCCATTTAAAGATAAATAATTACAGATACTGACAACAAAGAACCCAATGCCACAACTAGTTTAAAGCAACTTCCAAATGCAAGTACTTAGAATAGCTTCAGCATTACAAAGAAAAACCAAGCAGATGCATAAAAGACTTCAATATTTGATCCAAGGATTCATCACTTAAAGTAATAGGGAGACAGGAGAACTTATTTTGAGTTAAAATTAAAATAGTGACCATCCTTACAATTAGTCAAGGTTCACAAGCACAACAAAGCCTGACTTTAAATACATGTCCAAACATTTTCGATTGATGTGTCAAAGTCCATTTGCTAAGCAAAACAGACAACAAAACTGAAGATACATAAAAATAATAATAAAGACTAGGCAATGATTGATAAAAGCAACCTGCTCGAGTTTACTGTTCCGGGGTCCTAGATCACACAAGGAATGCAAAAGCCGAATCCCGCACAACAAATATCTCAACAGCGATTCATCTCTATCAGATGACATTAGCACTGCAATAAGGTGTAAAGGAAGAAAGCCTGCCAGTTTTTCCACATCAATCTGAAAAATAATGTGATTTAAGATGCAAGATGATGTAAAATAAGAAAGCATAAGTGTGATGATGATGAGCTTGTTTCCTAACCTTTGTCGTTGATCCCTTTTCAGAATGAAAGTGAATTGTAAAATTTTCAGAGTCCCTTAACAATTTGTTAAGCTCCTGAGAGCTAAGACCGTGTAACTCTTTCACTGCTGAAATTAAATCAATGACCTGTTCATAAAAGCAGATACTTGTCCATGTTAGAAAGAGGGAGTGGCTGAAGCGAAACAAAAATGAACACAAAACACAGTTGAATAATTAAACAATGAAATTGATAAAATAGTCAGTCATGTTAAGCAGACATTAAAGAAACTCAACACACAAAAATAAAGTGAAAGAAAGAACAGAAGAGTTGGATGATTGAAAAATAAAATGATGAGCCATGTGAATTTCAGAGATGATTTTGCCATTATCCATCCAAAAGCAAATACAAACCACAAAAAAACAAGAGCTGAGTTAACAATGCTCACTTGTTCAGCCATAGACAAATCTTCCTTAGCAAGCCTCATGCTAGAGCCAAGACAAGAAAGCTTACCAGAGAAAGTAACGAACCACTGCAACCAGAACAAGAGATAGTGCATGAATGCTGACAATAATGTAATGTGCTCAAGGCTAAAAGCAGCTAAAGCAGGGGAAAGGATGAGGGCAGGCATATGAACAAAGTACAAGCCAATTCTTCAAAGACAAGGAAGAAAGAGCTTATTGAAATAAATCTCCCTGAGTTTCTAACAAATAATATAATACCAGCTCTTTTTGGTAGCAGACAGTGCATCTGCTTGAAAAAAGTAAGAACTAAGAAGCACCCTGGATGGAGCAAATAATGTAAAGTTTGTAAACTTGCACTTGATATTCCAAAATCAAACAATTTTCTTGAATTCTTATTTCAAATTTCAGTTTCACAACAGAAATTTTTTTGATGTTACAACAAAAGGAGTTACGGAGGCAGGAAAACCACCCCAAATTCTGATGTGTGTCATAGGAAACCCCCCCCCCCCCTTTCTTATCCAAGCTACACCACCATAGGTGAATTTCATGGACCTACGAGTACCCAATTGACTCATGGAACGGTGAATGGGAGGCCGAAACCCAGGCAGGTGACGCAAAGATGGAACTTATTGCACCTACCAGTTATGGGAATAGAAACCATACAGCATTTATATATTTATAGAATGTAGGAAGTCCTAACTCCTCAATTATTGGCAATGAAATCTCTAATTATTTAGGATTTAGTATTTCTTTAATTATGTATTTAGGATCTAGTCTAAAAAGGAAAGCTTAAGTTATTGGATTGTCATCTTATCATTCTGTAACTTAACTAGTTACTCCGTAATTGTGCTAGTTACAAATAATAGAGTACAATTGCAGCTCAAAAAGTCATTCTGTAACTTAACTAGTTACTCCGTAATTGTGCTAGTTACAAATAATAGAGTACAATTACAGCTCAAAAAGTACACTGTCACTTTAAAAAAGTACTATTCACTTTATGACAAGTCATTATAGGTGATTACAAATTATTAAGTACATTTACCTACCGAGCTATTAAAAATTTATCTTGTAATTTTATTATTTAACTAATTTCTCCATAAATCTGATAGTTCTAAAAAAAAATCTGGTAGCTGTAAAGATTTAAGTACAATTCTGACAGTAAAAAAAATACCTAGTTACCTTGGAGAAGAAAAGGCCACCATTTACTTCATGCAAACCCAATTCAAATAATCAGAAACCAGTAAATACTTTACTTAATGCATTGTAAACCTTTTCTTATCACTTTGTAAAGATGAAGGTGCTACAATTATAACCTTTTCAAGTAACCACCACAACAAGCACCTCTTCTCAAGCAATTCTCATACTATATTTATTATGGAAAACCATACAGCCTTATTTATTGAGTTTAAGAAATCCCAAGTTCTGAGCTTTTTGGCAATGGCAATATCAACTATTAGGAATCCCCAATTATTTAGGATTTAATAACGTTTTAATAATGCATTTAGGGTCTAACCTAAAAAGGAAGGATAACTCGCTCTATTAGAGGTCAACCTCCTCAGAACAGTTACTTTGAATCGGTATAAAACTTAAATCCATTTTCTATTCACATTGCAATTAATCAACTTTTGAAGTGGAACCCTATCAGTACAACAATGGAATGTCTCACATGCAAGTAACTCCCAACCACCACATGCCCGAAAAATTAAATCCAGAATTACAAGCAATATAAAAAGGGAATGTCCATTCAAATGGAAGTGGGTTTCGTTTATTTTAGACAAGATTCAAAACCCAGAAATCATAAAGTCCCTAATCACTCCCTGAACTCGATGCGGTGTCATTTTTTACTGACTGTCAAGTAACTAACTCTATGATGATCAAAGAAACACGGAATCAATTGACTCTTCCACACGGCATCTTCGAATTCAAAAATGTGAAAAATCTGAAGACATGCACTCATTATCGCGAGAGCTGAGCTGAACAAGCTATGTATATATATAAACTAGATTTCAATTTCAAAGTGAAGTGAACGTTGAAACCCTAAAATGCTAAGGAAGTAGAAAAAAAGGCAGAATTGCAAGCAGAAAAAAGGAAAAATAATGTAAACAAAAAAATAAAATTCAACAACAACAGTGAATTAAGAGCTAACCTTTTGAACCGTATCAAAGAGCTAACCGCCCACAAAAAAAAGAAGCAAAAATAAATGAATTAGCGGGGTTTCTTGGTTTTCGGCGTTTGAAATTTTTTGAGGCCGTGCTGTGTGTTTGTTTATATGATTGAAGGAAAGACGGAGTGGGCTTCGTTAATAAAAACCACAGGGTTTTGTTTTTTCTTGTTGGTTGAAAAATGGTAAACCACAGGATTGCTACAAGAAAAAAGTGACTCCCTTTTTTTTCTCTGATGCAGGAGTTTTGATTGTTTGCTAGATTTCTTCAGTTCCTGTTTTCCTTAACTCGGTTCAAACTTAGCACTATATATTTGAAACTATACAATTTAGTCCTTTGACCGGTCGATTTCTTATGATCGCTGTCCTTCTACAAATTCATTGTTTTTTATTTTTCATGGAGTAATGGTTAATGAAGGAAAAGAACGAGATGTTTTAAAATCTAATATACTCGTAAATAAGGTTTTTTTTATTTAGATTATAGATTAATTAAATATTTATTCAAATAATTTTTTTTAAATAAAGATCTCGGATATTTACAAAAATTTATTTTTTGAAAGATTTCAGGACCATCAAAGGGTAAAATCAATAATTTTATGGATTTATTTTTTAATATAGAATTTCAAACCTCTTGATTGAGTAGTTCAAAAAATATTTATAACTCATGAATTTTTTTTTTTAAAAAAAAGTGAGGTTGGAGAATTATTTTACCTTATAATATTAATGAGATAACAAAAATCTCTTAAACATATATTAATGAGAAATACATCTTTTATATATGCATTAATGAGATAAAATATCTCATGCATATAATAAAATAATATATTTTTAATATATATATATATAAGAAAATATATGATTGATTAGGACCAAAAATGATCGAGTACCCCCTTAGGCTAGGCTTAGATGTATAACTTGAGTCCGCAAGGTGTTGGGTGCTGGTTTGTAACCTGAGCCCACCATTCAAATTCAAGTATATAGCCCAAACTAACAAGATATTAAATATAAATCTAGTAATTAAACCCATTTTTATTTTAGACTTGTGTTAAAAATTAATATTTTTGTATTAAATATTAAAAAATATCAATAATTCTTAAATTATCTATAATAAATAAT
>Ga0325404_1007258_pt1 | contig 11573 bp, 7 predicted proteins | sample PopdelMetagenome_18_FD_205664 | JGI IMG/M metagenome (GOLD analysis project Ga0325404, IMG submission 205664) | Populus deltoides microbial communities from Bellville, Georgia, United States - Xylem-Control-R1 | ecosystem: Host-associated > Plants > Phyllosphere > Stem > Wood/Secondary xylem... | reverse complement strand
TTTTTTAATCATGTTGTCTACCAATGTAACTATTAAAATAACTCTTTCTTACTTTGTTTCCCTAGAGCATTATTTTCCTAGTATTCGACATTTTCTATCTCTATTTTGATTTCGTCAATGTAGAAGCTATTGAAACTTGGTTTTAGAAATTATATATCTTTTTATTATAATTCGATAACAAATTCAGATATCCTTGCATGTCGTTATTCGAACTTGCCACCAATTTCTGATAAGCACAACTATTCAAGCCATTAAATTAAAGAAGTTTAAATTGCTATTAGTCATTTGAAGTTCTGAATTTTTCTTGTCATTTTCGAAGATTTTTATTAAAAGAATGATTTCTCATGTTCAAATTTAATATGTGGTTTGATCATAATTATCAGGGCTTGATCTCTGTAACCTTTGTCCATGTGATCTGACACTGCTCCGTCTTCTCTGTTTCTATTTACAAACTACTCTGTTGTTCTTGGTTTAGGTCTGTCTTGAGACTATAAACTATTTTAAAGCTAAATAACTAGAAATTTCCAAGTAGATGATTACTTTTGATGATGTTTTGTTCTCCATTCCTTCATCTTCAATTATAAATGACCAAGCAGAAAATATACAGTTCTGCAACACTCAAAAAGGAAGTGAGCAAAGAATAGACATCAGGCTGAACCTTGCCTTCACAGCCATGATGGAATTGGAGGAAGTTTTTTATGACAAGGTGGAAGAAAATTAAAATAAATTTTCGAGGATACAATCTTTGATTAGGGTCAATTTTTTTGACAAGGAAGAAAATCAGAATTTTTAACATACAAAAGACAACATCGTGTTGAATTTGTGTGAAATCTCACACTTTAGATCATTACAAAAGGAAATTTTATGAACTAATTCACATGATCTAAATTATTATTGGGCCATGCTGAACTCTCATACATAAGAGAAGTATTATTATTAGCATTAATCTCATACATAAGAGAACTAGCTCCCTTTGATCACAAAGATGAGAGAGGTGGGATACTTTGTTCATTTCTGAAGAAATTGGTAGGATCAACTTCAGTCTTAACGCGAACCAACCTGTCGAAGTTGTTCTTGAAATACTTCCGACCCCAAATGCTTGCTTGTTTATAACTCGTGTATCCCAGGTTGTTCACTCCTAGGTCAAGATCTCTATAATTGACATATGCTTCTCGAGGATTTTTTGAAACATAAGGAGTCATGTACCTGTACAGCCTTCTGATCCAAGCTAGATGCCTCTGGGATGCCTCCTTGGTTTCTTCACTCCAAGACACTACGGGGACAAATATGTATCGATTGCCAGCTCTATGAGGAAATGGAGTGCTGGACTCAGAAATCTCATCCATTTTCCCCCCATAAGCGATCATGAAAAATACAGGCACCTCGATGTCTTTCTCCAAGAACCTTTTCCATATCCCTTCAAATGCAATTTTAGGTATAGGTTCCTGGACGTAGTCAGATTTTGCTTTGAATTGTAATGAGGGTTGAGGTCCTTGAGGAGTCCTATCAAGTAACACATTCAAGGATGCGTTGCTTGGAAATCCACCAATGTACAGGACAGACTCAATCCAGCTCATTTCCGTGCACTCATCTTTTACCAAACCAAGCTCAGGAAAGCTCTCTTGCATCAAAAGAAGAAGCTGGTCAACCTCACCAAGAAACAAGGAAAAGAATGCAGCTTGTATCGTTGACTTTCCTTCCTCACTAGAATTAACTCTGTTTACAAGCACATCGATGATGATGTCTTCAGGAAGCTGATTCGCAACGTATTGCCACCGATGGATGAGCTTGGTTGCATTTTGTTCCAAGGTTCTTGCTGCAGTAAAGACGGTCACTTTTGGTGGAACTTCAACCAACTTGATTCTCCATGCGATAACCACTCCAAAGCTTTGCCCTCCACCGCCTCGAATGGCCCAAAATAAGTCTTCTCCCATTGATTCTCTATCAAGGATCCTTCCTTTAGCATCGATTAACTGAGCATCAATCACATTATCTGAAGCAAGGCCGTATTTGCGAGAGATCGTGCCATATCCTCCCCCACTAAAGTGTCCTCCAACACCAATAGTAGAGCAAGAACCTGCAGGGAAAGCAAGAGTTCTACTTTTCTCAGCAATTCTATAATAAAGTTCCCCTAGTGTTGCGCCAGCCTGAACCCATGCAGTTTTATTGGTTGCATCAACAGTGATTGATCTAAGATTGATCAGATCAACAATGACAAATGGGACAGTAGACATGTAAGATAGACCCTCAAAATCATGACCGCCACTCCGAATTCTAATTTCTAACTTGTGTTTTTGGGAACAATGGATGGCAGCCTGGATGTGCGATGCATCCGTTGGTGTAACAATGACAAAAGGTTTCAGTTCAGAAGAACTGAACCTGGGGTTTCGTATAGCGAAATGCAAGATAGAAGAATATGATGAATTTTTTGGGGTGTAAATAACTTTAGAAATGGCTGTGGAGTCCTCAAAATGAAGGGAAAGGCATTGAAGAAAATCTTCATGAGGACGAGCTGATGTTACACATGACAATGAAAAGAGAAGACAAATTAGAAATGGCAGCATTGAAGAGCTCATAGAAGTCATTTTTCTTTCTACTATACGCTTATGCTTTTTTGAGTGCAGAAACCTGCAAGGCAGTCCCAAATTTATAGTGTAAAGGAGAATTCTTGCTTGAGAAACAAGTACATTAAAATGAGAAGGGCTGGAGTTTCAAATAGATTAAGAATTTAAAAAAAAAAATGAACTTCCTCCGCAAGAAACTTGAAGTCAAAAATTGACTGTTAATATAATTAAGCTTTTCCTGCATGACTTACCTGCATAAAAAATATTATCTGCGATTTCTTGGATACTTGCGATTAATAGGTGGTTTCGATGATCATCCACCTCAAGACGTGCCCTTAGTAACCTTTGCCCCTGTCACGTATGAAATTAGTGTGCTTTCTCTGTTCTCATCTACTCTGTTTTTATCTTCAAATTACTCTATTTTCTGCTTGGTTTTTGAGACGGCTGAACCTATTCAGATTAGGATTCACGAAAAGAGTCTACAACAGGAACCCTATCCATTCCTTTAATTACTAAATAAATTATTCTCTAATTATGTACCTCTTCAAAACAAAATACAACCCTTTAAATAAGTCCGAAATCGACCCTTACAAGAAAAGAAAATCAAAATCCCTAAACAAATAGAAAAAGTAAAAACAAAAATCGATATTCAGATTACAGGTTTGACGGGTTGACCCGGTTTGACCAGTGAACCCAGTTAATTTAGATTTTTTTTTTCATTAGTTTTTTTTCTTCGTGTAAGTTTTTTTTCTTTGTTCTTTTTTCTTTTTTATTGATTTTTTTTGTTTAATTTAGTTCATTAATATTAATTTTTTTCTATTTAATTATCACACTCTCATGACACGAATCCCAAGACCCAATTTGGTGGGTTAACCCAGTTGATTTAGATTTTTTTTCTTTTTCTTCATTGATTTTTTTCTTCCAATTTCATCTTTAAATATTGTAATTAACTATAACTAAAGGGCATCAACCTTTTTTCTTTCAATTTCATGACATGAATTTTAAGTTTGACGAGTTAACCTGATTTGACCGGTGTAACCAGTTGATTCAAATTTTTTTTCTTTTTCTTAAGTAGTTTTTTCCTTTCAATTTCATCTTTTTAATATCGATTTGATTAAGAATTAAAATTTATGATTTGTTTTGTTTATTGTTCATTGGATTATTGTGATCTCATGAGGGATTTTAATGTATCCCTCCTTACAAAGCACTATTAATCGGAATAATGCTTTGCTTTATTATTTTTTTCTTTTTAATTAATTTTTTTAATTTCATTTTTTAATATTAAATTTTTTTTCTTTTTAATTATCACACTTTTATAATATAACCTTGCAACCAGATCCATATCCAAGGCTCTGGGTTTGATGTTGCAACCAAACTCACTTAAACTTGGATCATGCAAGTTTAATATTATTATTAATATTGTAAATATAACTTTTAGGTCAACCATAGCATACAGACCCAATGTTTTTAGGTATAGATTTGAAGAAATACCTAATACTCTTAAATCTTAACTTTTTTGATATTTTTTATGTAAAAAAATTGACCCGCAAGAATAGCGCGGGCCATGTTTCTAGTAAATAATACTAAAACGTCTTAGCACAGTTCAATGATGGCCTTGTGTGTCGTAATCTTCGAGCATGCAACGAAGTTCAGATGAACACGCTTATTCAACCATTGAAGGATGCTTATAATATTTCTAGACATTTAAATTAATAAACTTTATGTCATTTTCAAAAATATTTAATAGAGAGAATGATCTTTCAACACCTACCCTCGGTGATCTTTGTCCTTGGAAGTATTGAAATTTCTCTGTTTTCTCTGTTTTTATATTAAAAATACACTGTTTTTCTCTGTTTTCTTCTCATAAACTACTCTGTTTTCTTGGTTTTGCCTCTCTGTTTCTCTTCCTCAAAAATATAGATAAAAGTGTCTGCTGATGCTTACCCTATGATCATGTTCAACTGATACATAATCTGGTTATGAATCCAAGTAAGTAAATTTTCGATTAGTCACCTTGACCATCCACTGTTGCTAGTTTCATGCCTCATTTACAAGCCAATTACTTCACTGCAAGGTTTATCTTTTGGTTTTTGAGGTTTTTTCTTGATTAATCCTTCTGCTGAAATACTTTTAACAAATAAATTGCAACTGATTTGATGAATTTAAAATATCAATAATTCTTTACTATTCCAATTTGTTTAATCTCATGAAAATTAACATATAAAACTATTTAAATAGCAGCCGAAAAAACCTAAATCAAATAACACTTTGAAACCTAATTAAGAAAGGAATCCTAAAATAACCAGAGAAAATTCCGAAACAGCATTTTCTAGGTTTAATTTAAACATGTTCTTGACCTCAGTTGGTGCTAGCCAGCTAAACTCATAAGAAACATGTAAAACACACATAAAATTTTAGCCCTGTCCAATAATAGGATTAAAATTTATGTTTTTTTTTTATCAGAAGACCCATTAGACACTTCCGAGTTTTCTCTTGAATTTGAGCCTTTGATACATATCCCACTTCAAGAGCATAAGCATTGACGAAGAACAATTTTTCGTTATGCCAAGGGAGAAGATCGAACTATAAAAATACAAGAGCAACATATCATATTTAATTTGAATGAAATCTCACAATTTAGATAATCATAGAAGGAAATTTTATTCATTCAAATCACATATCTCCATTGACCATACTTATTTTTATTACAATGATCAAAATATTGGACCTTGCATGAAATGCCATGCAATAAATGTTGATGAAGTAAACTTTATAGACATCTAAAACAGAAAATTATGTTATTAGTGTGATGAATCTTCTTCCAACCCTGTCATGTGTTATCCCCCTCCGATCACCAGGACGAGAGAGGTGGAATACTCTGCTCATTTCTGAAGAAATTAGCAGGATCAACAGCAGTCTTCACGCGTACCAGCTTGTCAAAGTTGTTCTTGAAATACTTCCTGCCCCAGATGCTTGCTTGTTTAAAACTTGTGTTGCCTGCCAGGTTATTCATTCCAATGTCAAGATCCCTGTAATTGATATATGCTTCTCGAGGATTTTTCGAAACGTAAGGAGTCATGTAACTGTAAAGCCTTCTAATCCAATCAAGGTGCCTTTTAGAAGCCTCCTTGCCTTCTTCACTCCAAGACACCTGATGCTCAATCTTGTATATATTTCCAGCTCTATGTGGAAATGGAGAGCTAGACTCAGAAATCTGGTCCATCTTTCCTCCATAAGGAACTAATAGCAGTCTAGGTGTTTCAATGTCCTCTTCCAAGAACCTTTCAAATATACCTTCCAACGCAATTTCAGGCATAGGTTCCTTGACGTAATCAGATTTCGCTTTGTAATTAGTTACAAATCGAGGAGTCCTATCAAGCAACAGTTCCAAAGATGTATTACCTGGAAATCTGTTAAGGATGATAGCCTCAATCCAGCTTGTTTCAAGGCAATCATCTTTTGCTAAACCAAGCTCGGGGAAGCTCTCATTCATCAATTGAAGAAGCTTGTCCACCCCTCCAAGAAAGAAACCTGCAAATGTAGCCTGTATTGTTGGATTTCCTTGACTGGAATTAACTCTTCTTATATATGTCGTGATCATGAGATCTTCATGGAGCTTATTTGCAATGTATTGCCACCGATGGATAAGTTGGGTTGCATTTTGCTCCAAGGTTCTTAAGACATTGAAGACTGTCAACGTAGGTGGAACTTCAACCAATTTTATTTTCCACCCAATAACCACTCCAAAGCTGTTTCCTCCACCTCCTCGAAGGGCCCAAAACAAATCTTCCCCCATCGATTTTCTATCAAGAACTCTACCATTAGCATCCATTAATTCTGCATCAATTACGTTATCCGCAGCAAGACCATATTTACGAAGCAGCGCTCCATACCCTCCACCACTCAAGTGTCCCCCAACACCCATAGTAGGGCAAAGACCTGCTGGGAAGGCAAGTGTTCTACCTTTTTTAGCAATGTGGTAGTAAAGTTCCCCTACAGTTGCACCAGCCTGAACCCATGCAGTTTTATTAGTTACATCAATGGTGACTGATCGAAAATTGATTAGATCAAGGATGACAAACGGCAGAACAGACATGTAAGAGAGACCCTCAAAATCATGGCCACCACTTCGAATTCTAATTTGTAAATTATTTTTCTGGGAACAACGAATGGCAGCCTGAATGTGTGATACATTCGTCGGTGTAACAATGACAAGAGGCTTTAGGGTAGTAGAATTGAACCTAAGATTTCGTATTGCGAAATGCAACACAGAAGGGTATGAAGAGTCATTCTGGGTGTAAATGACTTTGGAAATGTCTGTGGAGTCTTCAACGTAAAGGGAAAAACATTCAATAAAATCTTCATGAGTGTGAGCTGAAGTCACCCATGAGAATGAAAAGAGAAGAACAAACAGAAGTGGCAGCATTGAAGAACTAATAGAAATCATTTCGATCATTTGATTTTTAGCATAGAGCCCTACTGGGAACCATCTTATTTATAGAACTGAGGAGAAGTGCTTCCATAGAAAGAAAGAGAAATTTGTAATAACAGATTAAAAGTAGAAAAAGTAAATTAATCGGTGTTGGAACTTGCGTCGCAAGAAACTTGAAGTTGAAGAATGACTGCAAATAACAAAGTATTTCCTCCAGGACTATCGGTTATCTGCATTGACAACAAATCAAGATGAAAGCTATTAAATTGTGTTCAAATGGAGATGATCCTATTTTATAACGTAGTATACGAAACGGTATCTCATCATCCACACATGCAACGAGCCTTTCTGAAATTTCTTTCCAAGATTCTGACCTTTTCCTTCCAATTTTGATTAGTTAATTCCCAAACTTCTGAATTTTGATTCACCAAACTTCTTTTACTTAATTATTTCAATTAGTCAATAATGTAAGCACATTTAATCAACATATTAAATTAAAGAACGCTTATAATATTGCAATTCATTGGAATTGCTATGTTATTATGACTTTATGAGTCATTTTCAAAGGTTTGGAGTTTTAAAGTCTCACCATTAATTCATATTTTGGACAAAGTTTTTAAAATTTACCCCTTGTATTTTCGTTCTGATTTGGAAATTACTCTGTTTTCTCTGTTTTCCTTTTGAAGCAACCCTGTTTTCCTCTGTTTCAGCTCTCTGTTTCTGTCTTCAAGTATGAGTAAACCAGTCAGAAACATTACGTAGAATTGCAATACTCAGCAGCAAGAACCTGTAGAATGTGTTGGCTGTAGAGGAAAAGCCTTATGCATTACAAAATCTGGATAACCGATGTTAATTTTTCATTGAGCTAACTAGCCAAGGGACAAAGTGAAAGATACGGGAACACAATTTTTCACCAACCTCATTAAACTGTGTATGAGTGAAATCTCAGGCCACAAATTGTGATAAAAAAGAAGAAGAGAAAACTATTTTTGACAACATCTTTATTATCATTTAATTTCATCTCTCCCTATCTCCCTCCTTTAGCTAGGAAGAGAGAGGTGGGATGCTTTGTTCATTTCTAAAGAAATTAGTAGGATCAACTCTAGTCTTCACAGACACTAACCTATCAAAGTTATTGTCAAAGTATTTGATACCCCAAATACTTGCTTGTCGATAACTTGTGTTGCCTTGAATATTGTTTATGCCTATGTCAAGATCCCTATAATTGACATATGCAGCTCGAGGGTTTTGTGAAACGTAAGGAGTTAAGTAATCGTAAAGCCTTCTGATCCAGTTTATATGCCTCTTCGATGCCTCGTTGCCTTCTTCATCCCAAAACACCAAGTGTTGAATCTTGTACAGATTCCCGGATCGATGTGGAAATGGAATGCTAGTTTCTGAGATCTCATCCATTTTTCCTCCATAAGGAGCCCAGACCATTTGAGGCGTGTCGATATCTGCTTCAAGGAATCGTTCCCAAATCCCTTCTAATGCAGTTTCCGGCATAGGTTCTTTCACGTAGTCAGATTTTCCTTTGAAGTTTCTGTTAGTTAGAGGAGTCCTATCGAGCAAAACATCCGAGGATGCATTACTTGGGAATCCGACAACATAAAGGACAGACTTGATCCAGCTCATTTCGATGCAATCTTCTTCAACCAAACCAAGCTCGGGAAAGCTCTCTTGCATCAATGGAAGGAGTCTATCAACTCCACCAAGAAACAAGGAAGTGAATGCAGCTAATATTGTTGTCTTTTCTTCTTCACTAGAATTGATTCTCCTTAGGACTAAGGCAATAGTGAGATCTTCGTGAAGCTTACTCGCAACCGATTGCCACCGATGGACAAGCTTTGTTGCATTTTGTTCCAAGGTTCTTGGGACAGTGAAGACAGTCACTGTAGGTGGAACTGGAACCAACTTCAATTTCCATGCGACAACAACTCCGAAAGTATTTCCTCCACCGCCTCGAATGGCCCAAAATAGATCTTCTCCCATCCATGCTCTGTCAAGGATTCTACCTTTAACATCAATCAGTTGAGCATCAATGACATTGTCAGCAGCAAGGCCATATTTCCGCATCATCATGCCATATCCTCCTCCACTAATGTGACCACCAACACCAATAGTAGGCCAAATTCCTGCTGGAAAGGCAAGAGTTCTATTCTTCTTAGCAATTCTATAGTAAACTTCGCCGAGAGATGCACCAGCCTGGACCCATGCAGTTTTATGCCTTGCATCAACTGCGACTTTTCGAAGATTGATTAGATCAACGATCACAAATGGGAGTGAATATGATACATAAGAAAGGCCCTCATAATCATGGCCACCACTCCGGATTCTAAAATGCAAGTTTTGCTTTCGGGAGCAATAAATCGCAGCCTGAACGTGGGACACATTCGTTGGCGTAAAGATAACCACAGGTTTTGGGTCAGAAGTTGTATTGAACCTATTGTTTTGAACCGAGAACTGCAAGACAGAAGAATATGAGGGGCTTCTTGGGGTGTAAATGAGCTTAGAAATGGCTGTGGAGTCTTGAAAATGAAAGGAAAGACACTGAAGAAAATCCTCATGAGGATGGGCTAGGGTTAACCATGAGAAAGATAAGAGAAGAAGAAACAATAATGGCAACAAGGAAGAGTTTAGAGAAGCCATCTCCATTGTTCTTTGAGCATGGGGAACCTGCAAGAGATGGACTTTATTTAGGCGAACTGATCAGCTTCTTGTCAACAGCAAGTGGGAGTTATGAACTATTTTGATCAGTAATTGAGGAACCATATAATTCAAGTTTGACCATTATTCATGTTTTTGGCTTTTAAATATTGCTCTGCTTCTATCAACACTACCAAGAACTTACCTGATCTAAGTTGAAAAGTATTCAGACATGGAAGTTTAGAGCAATGCTTATTGTAGTCATCATGAGCATATGCAGAGTCAATGTGTTACAGGTCATTGCATAAGGTATTTTAATTACGATGCCTTGTGTTAAACCCAAAAGCATTGAAAAACTGCTTTCCTCGGTTATTGCGCATGGCCTCACACAAATCTTTGATTAGTCAAAGCTCAAGCATTGGAATGTTGTTTTTAAGAAAATAGAAATAATATTTAATATAATAATAATTCAGTGAATCTCCTTGCTTGATCTTGCCGCCAAGAGAGTCCAAATATTTTATTTTTTTTATTTGGCACGTTCTAGAAAGTTTTTAAGGAGCTTGACCACAGTCAAATGTTAATTACAATTAAGTCCTTGTAGTTTAATAAAATAAATCAATTAATTTCTATAATATCAAAAATGATTAAATGGTCCTTTGATTAGGGTTGACCATAATAGTATTTTGTACTAAAAAATTCTTTCATCCTATCTTTCATCCTATTTTGACCATAATAGATATTTTTTTTTATATTTCATGTTTTAAAAATACAAAAAAAAATTAAAACTATATAAATTTTTATTTATTTATATATATGTTTTAAAACAATAATGAAACGCAACTCTAATAAAAATTATAACATTAATTTGCTATGAGATCAGTTATCCTATTTTATAAATGGAAACTTAGCTCATATAATAATTTTTTGTATCATACAAACTTTCCTTTTTTTAGTATCTTTGGATTTTTTATAAAAAAAAATTATAAAAGATATTTGTTAGTCTAAGAACATGGCTTGATTTTAATTTTGTTGGTGGAAATATATCAACTAAGGTTACGAGTTTCCCTATGATAATTACTCAAAATTATAGTGTTCGCTATGGAGAACCCTCAAGTCTCAACTCTTTAAGAGCTCTTACATGAGGTATTTTAAGTAGAATGCCTTTTGTTAAACCAAAAATATTGAAAACATTAGAATTGTTGGATTAATTTCTCCCAGTATCATTTTCAATGGTGTTCTATAATTTAAATGTCTTTTTTTATAAAATAGACAAAATTTATTGAAATAGCTATTTATATAATTATTTTATGGCATGTTTTACAAACACAAGGACAGCTTTGAGGGTAGGGGTGAGCAAAAACACTGAAAAACCAATTAAACCGAGAAAACTGGAAAAAAAATAACCGAAAAAATTAAATTGTGAAAAAAAACCAATTAAACCGATTAGAATTTTAAAAAACTGACCGGTTCGGTTTCGGTTTTACAAGCCTGGAACTGAAAAACCGAGCCAAACTGGAAAAAAACCAAGTCAAAACTAAAATAACCGAGTTAAACAGGTTTGAACCGGTTTTTGTTCTAAAAAACCGAACCAAAACCAGTTGGTTTGAATCGATTTCGGTTTGGTTTTGATTTTTAAAAAAAATTTGGTTTAATTTTTTTATATATATAAAAATCGAACCGAATAAAAAATAATAAAGGAGTTTTAATTAATGGAAAGTATCTTTGACTTGAAACACAAGAATCAACCAAAAAAATAATGGAGATAAATCTTGGGATTTGTTAGAAAAGTTCGAGGAATTAATTGATTTATCTTATTATAAATATAATTGATTTCTTTCTCTGTTTTAATATATAATATCCATTAGAAAATCTGACTACTGAATTTCAATTCCCTTTTTACCTTTCCAAATTCTTCGAATCTGATATTTTAT
>Ga0325404_1007246_pt1 | contig 11580 bp, 11 predicted proteins | sample PopdelMetagenome_18_FD_205664 | JGI IMG/M metagenome (GOLD analysis project Ga0325404, IMG submission 205664) | Populus deltoides microbial communities from Bellville, Georgia, United States - Xylem-Control-R1 | ecosystem: Host-associated > Plants > Phyllosphere > Stem > Wood/Secondary xylem... | reverse complement strand
GATTACTTGATATAACTGGTAGATATTATCAAATTTCTTGGCATAATTAGCAGATGCGGAATCAATATATTTAATAAGTTCTTTCTGAGTTGCATAAATTTTTTAAATAAAAAACATTTTAAAAAATAATTATAACTATATTGTCAAACAAGCAAGTAATGTATTCTTTGCTACATATCCTTTGCTTGATTCCAGACTAAGACGATCTTGTATATATATTTACAACATTGTTTTTTTGTCCTTGACGAGATATTTGTATAGCTATCATTATAATATAATTGAGTTATTTTTATCATTGAATAAATATTATTTTTTTTAATATATCTCTAAGGAGATATTTTTAGATTAATAATTAAAATTAGTAATGTGATTTATACGAGAAAAGCGTGACTAAAAAAACTTGATATATGCTTAATAAATTTATTATCATGTATGAATCACATGATTGATTTCGATAAATTAATTTGAAAATCTCATATAAATAATAGAATATACATAGGATAAAATTTATAACATGTTAAATCATTGTAGAAAAATGAATGTGAGCTATGCGAACTTGTGAAAAGTATATTGTCGGAGATAATGTTCCATGAATTATTTTTGTCGTTTTTTTTTTTTAATTTATTTTTAAAAAAAGCTAGTAAAAATAAATTGCTTTTGTAAGACAAACGCCATTTTCCTTTATAAATCGTTGTTTTTTTTTTTTTTTTCCAGTTCCCAAGAAAATTCTCTCCTCCTGATTCTTCTTCGTCCATTTTCCACTATATTTCACACAAGAGAACCCCCACGTTCCTGTTAATTTCTTTCCATGCAAATTATCTCCTGCTAAAGATCCATCTTCCCAACATTATGTTAACAACAAAGTGTCAGATTAGAATTTCTTGAAATCATTAGGATGGATAATAGAAACATTTGAATTACAAAGGCTGTGAAGTGGAAACTTGAAAAATTATCAGGGGCTAAAAGATAAGTAGCCACCCAAATTATTTGCTGCGTGGCTACTGGCTACAACGCAAAAACCAACGAAAGAACTCGAAGCAGCAAACACACCGGCGAATCTCTAAGGCCCCCCTCAACGCGCACGCACGCACCGAAAGACACACAAACCGAAAGAGGAAAAACCTCACATGGCCACCGTTCCCGCTCTCTTAAACCCTCCATTTCTCCCATCTAAACCACCTAACAAACAAACGGCTCTCTACAACACCAAACCCATCCTCACTCTTCCTTTCTCCTTAACCCACTCTTTTCCAAGGCTTCATAGGCGTCTTGTTATCCGCGGTAGCACTGCTATTAATGTTTCTCTCAAGGTTCCTTTTGCTTTGCCCACCACATGTTCGATAAAAGGATTATCTGAGTTTGTTACAACGATTGTGTGTATTTGTTAATCACGTTTTGCAATATTTTAGGAGAATTTGGGCAGTTTGAAGAAGAGAGTGACTGATTTTACGAGCTTGAACTACTGGATTGTGAAGGATTATTATCGTTTAGTGGAGTCTGTCAATGCTCTTGAGTCTAAGATACAAAAGCTCTCTGATGATCAGGTTTGCGAGTTTATTAATTAGAGCATTCCAAGTGTTAAAATATGGTGTTTTGGGTAATGGGCCGTTTTTTCTTTTTTGGTAGTTGAGTGCTAAAACCGTGGAGTTTAGGAGAAGGTTGCGACAAGGGGAGACACTAGCAGATATTCAAGCTGGTCTGCTGCTACTGAACTCCTTTTCTTATCTGAATGTTATAAATTACACTTGTTAGAGAATGTCAGATGAGAGTTAGAATATGTATTATTTTTCCATGTCATTTATTTTACAGAGGCCTTTGCTGTGGTTCGTGAAGCTGCAACGAGGAAACTTGGGATGCGCCATTTTGACGTGCAGGTTTTCGATTACACTCTCTATTACCCTTATACATGCACGCATGACGCATGGATGTTTGAATCCATGCATTAGCATATCCATGCTCATAATAGGTTATCATGTATAATTGTGCTATGGAACACAATGTATTTATTGAAATTAGGTTGTCATGTTTATTTACGTTGTGATTTGCAATGCTAGATTATTGGTGGTGCCGTGCTTCATGATGGATCAATTGCTGAGATGAAAACAGGGGAAGGGAAAACATTGGTTTCCACACTAGCAGCATATCTCAATGCATTGACAGGCGAGGGTGTCCATGGTATGTTTTATATCCCGAGTTCGAAAAGATAGATATCTGTTTTATTCCAATTGCAAGATATGCTTAGCTATCTTCCTAGCATTTTAAAATTGGGTTTAAAATTTAATTGCGAGTTTTTCAGGCTATGACTGAGATGCTTGTTGGTAAAGGATAATCAAAGTATAATTAAAGATAAAAAGTCATGTGCAGGAGTGATCTTCCATGACTAATCACTACGAGGCTTGAACTGTTTTTTACTGCAGTTATGAAGCCGTGATCGTACTGAAATGCACGGAAATTGCTTAAGGGCAGCAGTTGAACAAGTTATTTGTGGATTTCTTTTGCTAGATGTATGATTTTGCTTTTCTCCCTTGGCAGTGGTAACTGTGAATGATTATCTGGCTCAACGTGATGCTGAGTGGATGGGTCGTGTTCATCGTTTCTTGGGCCTTTCAGTTGGTCTTATTCAGGTTTAAATATGTCACCTAAGAGTTTAACATGTTCTACGCAATTGCGATTACCTGGGGCTGATTCCAGAGGATATCTTATAAGAGAATCAAAATTAAACAACTATTCATATACTTACTTAGACTGCAAGTTGTTACAGCTTTAAGCTGTGGTTGTTTGCATATGCAGAAGGGGATGGCATCTAAAGAGAGGAGATCCAATTACAGGTGTGATATAACTTACACCAACAATTCAGTAAGTCAATCCTGATTTTCCTGTTGTTCCTTAATGAATGTTGCTAGTAGTCCATTTATTTTCTCACAACATGTGGTGGCTACATGAATTTTTTGTTTCATTGTCCCGGTGGAGTTGGCTGGTGATTGACGCCCCTCTTTCCAAGACTTTATCTTCTTTCTAATGATAATTGTCATTCTGAATGCACTTAGGAACTTGGTTTTGATTATCTACGAGATAACCTTGCGGGAAACAGTGAACAACTTGTGATGAGATGGTATATATCAAGAGATCATCCAAAGTTCATTTTTACGTGATCATTGTGTTTTTTTTTAACTGAACTATACCTTTCAACTGTGCTTATACAGGCCAAAGCCATTTCATTTTGCAATAGTTGATGAAGTTGATTCAGTCCTCATTGATGAAGGAAGAAATCCATTGTTAATAAGTGGTGAGGTGATTATGCCTAGCTCTCCTAAAAGTATAGCCAGCAAATCTCAAAATCACCAATGTACTAACTGTTTAGCATCACAAAAAGCATCTACAATGTTAGAAATAGTTTTATTTTTTTTATAGGCTATTACCTCTTCTCTGTCTATGACAGGCTAATAAGGATGCTGCGCGATATCCAGTTGCTGCTAAAGTAGCCGAGTTACTTATTCGAGGCATCGTGAGTCTAGTCTGCCATCATGCTGAATTATAGACTACATACAGTTATTTTATATGCGAACCATCATCTATAGTTGAAAAGTCATACACTTTACCTTTCAATTCTGTCAATAGCATTACTCTGTGGAGCTTAAAGACAATTCAGTGGAGTTGATAGAGGAAGGAATATTACTTGCTGAGATGGCTCTTGAAACAAAAGATCTGTGGGATGAGAATGATCCCTGGGCTAGGTGAATATGGATGTTTTTATTGGCTTTTTTAATGGATATGGGGTGAAAATGCTATTATCCTCTCATTTTTTTCCTTAAAATATCTTTTCTCGTACCAGCCCCTTCACAAGAACTTACAGACCCATATTGCGGTTTCTGGAAATATTTGTTTGAAGTATTTCAAATCGCTTTCTATTGTTCAGTTTATATTCATTAATTCTTTCAACGGGTTGAGTGTGTCTACCCTCTTGGTTTATTTCTATGGCTCTTTGCTTGGAGAATGGCATATCAGGTCAATGCTATTTCATTTCCTCTTTCAACTTAGCAGTAAGAAAAATATTGCAGATTTGTGATGAATGCTTTAAAGGCTAAAGAGTTCTATCGACGGGATGTTCAATATATTGTTAGGAACGGGAAGGCTCTCATAATCAATGAGGTATTTATTCAAAGTTTGATATTGTATGTTTTTCTTACGTAGAAGAACAAGTAACTGTTACTGTTGATACGCCAGTGCAATTTGAAGATTTACATATGGTAATCAGATAGAAGAACTATAAAATTTGTGCAGTTGACAGGAAGAGTTGAAGAGAAAAGGAGATGGTCTGAAGGTATTCACCAGGCTGTTGAGGCTAAGGAAGGTCTGAAGATCCAGGTAGAACTGGATGTTTGGAAACTGTTAACTGAAGTTCAATATGCAATAATTACATAAAAAATGTTCTTTTTATCCAATTGAAAGTTGCGGTTTTTCAACACTTTTGTAGGCTGATTCAGTTGTTGTTGCACAAATCACATATCAATCACTGTTTAAGCTCTACCCAAAGCTGTCAGGAATGACCGGGACTGCAAAAACTGAAGTAAGCATAGTTGTATACGTGTCACACTCAAAGATATATGATTGCTTTTAACTTATTAGTTATCAATGCAATTTTGAAAATCCATTACATCATTGCAGGAGAAGGAGTTTTTGAAAATGTTCCAGGTGCCAGTTATTGAAGTGCCAACAAACCTACCAAATATCCGTAAAGATTTACCCATACAAGCTTTTGCGGTAGTTTTTTTTTTTGGTTTAAATATCCCAAATTCATTTTCTTTTGATATACAACAACTTCATAAGAATTGAAACTTATTTATTTATTTATTTATTTATTTCAACACCAACTAGTTTGGGATTGAGGCTTTGTTGTTATTGTTGTGCATCTTTCTACTTAATCATGCTTTTTGTTTGTGAATTCTATTAGTCTGCTCGTGGGAAATGGGAGTATGTTCGGCAAGAAGTCGAGTATATGTTCAAGCAGGGCCGTCCTGTTTTAGTTGGAACCACTAGGTAAATCATCAACAAAAAACACAAACAACTCCTTCTATTGTCTTTTTACCTATAACTGTAGATTTTCTTTTTCTTGCGTTAAATCTAGAAACAATAAAATAGGAAGAGGAAACATATCTGAAAAGGGCAGTGCACTTCAATTTTACTGTTTAGATGCAAACAGTTTCATGAATTTGGCCCAGTTCTTTCTTGATGCAGTGTTGAGAATTCTGAATATCTGTCTGATTTGCTTAAGGAATGGAGAATCCCCCACAATGTTCTGAACGCTCGACCAAAGGTTTGATAGATTTGACCACCAAATGCTGCATAATTGATGCACAGTTTTCCATGCCAGTTACATGCTTGTGTTATGGTATTTGTTTCAGTGTAATTTTTTCACCAGTTTGTTTCATAATATTGTCCATCAGTATGCCACAAGGGAAGCTGAAATTGTTGCCCAAGCAGGACGAAAACATGCCATAACCATTTCTACAAATATGGCTGGCAGAGGCACTGATATAATTCTGGGAGGAAATCCAAAAGTAAGTGTGCGTGCTGGATGTCTGTCTCTTTTTTACCGAATGATATGTGGGCAAAATTTTTACCGACACAATGATTTTGGGTAACTTTGCAAGACTTGGATTTCTTGGTTGGAGTGTCTTTTGATTCCAGTGAATGACATCTTTCACCGCATCTCTGGTCTCAATATATGTAGATGCTTGCAAAAGAAATTATAGAGAACAGGGTGCTCCCTTTTCTTACACAAGAAGCTCTTAATGCAGAAATCGACCACGAGATATTTTCACAAAAGGTGATTTCTTGTGGTAACTATAAGTTACTAGCGCAATCCTTTCAAAAGTTTTAATCATTCTATTTGGTGTAGGTATTGTCAGAGATAAAGGTTGGATCAATATCATCTGCTCTGCTAGCAAAGACAGCACTAATGGGTTTGTGACTCTACATGGAAGCTTTTTTTCTGCTTTGTTTAAGACACCATATGCTTCTATATGGAGATTTGCATTAAGTAATCTGGTGCCTCTGTCTTGATTTTGAATGTGAATTATTCCAGCCAAGTATGTTGGAAAAGGTGAGGGTAAGAGCTGGACGTATCAGGAGGCGAAATTGATTGTATCAGACTCCGTGGAAATGAGCCATTCAATGGATGCAAAAGAGCTCCAGCAGCTTGCTAATGAGCAGTCTGAGATGTACCCTCTTGGCCCAACTATATCACTTGCCTATCTGTCAGTGCTGAAGGATTGTGAAGTACACTGCTTCAATGAAGGGTCTGAGGTGAAAAGGCTCGGGGGCCTCCATGTGATTGGAACATCTTTGCACGAGTCTCGGAGAATTGATAATCAGGTGAGTTATCTGCAATTACAGTTTCAGTAGAAGCAAGGATTCTAAATTTATCCAATTTTTTTGGCAAGATGGATCATTCGTGTCACAAAAGTTACTCCCACATATAATGCTCTATGTTAATTTATTATCTGAAAAATTTGTTTTCTAGAACCAAGATACTTTCTACCAGTGGGATACATAATGCTCTATGTGTTCATATTTAGCATGGTGGTCATTTTATATGCAAGTTGTTGTCTCACCATTGAAGTGTCTTGTTTTGGCTAGCTGAATTAGAGCTCAATTTCTTCTGATTGACAATAAATATCTTGTTTTCATGTTATTTGTTAAGTTTCAAAACATGGTTATAAGTTCAAGATTGTGATTCCATTTGTCAAACTAGCTTCGTGGAAGAGCAGGAAGGCAAGGGGATCCTGGTTCTACCCGGTTTATGGTCAGGTACCACTATACTTGTTTGTTAGTCTTTTTATCTTGATTTGTTGTTCTTGAATAGTTTCTTAGTATACCAATGTGCCTTTCTGTCATGAAGTCTTGAACAACAAATACTTTGCTAAATGAAATTCTAAGCATTTAGTTATTGTCTCGGGACATAAGAGACATAACTAATTGGGACATAGGGCCATGTCCCCCTGTTATAGACAAATTTATTTTATGTCTGCTTCTTTGTCTCTCCAATCAAACATGATTTTGTCTCTTCAAAATTTATCTTTTTTGTCTTAGAACACTAAACAAACGCAATCTAAATAAGGCGTGTGCTATATGATATTGAACCTTTTCTAGAAACTCATTATGACAGTACCATCTGAAGCATTTCTAGGTGATCAGACATCATGCAGAACTAATAATTTGGAAAACTAATTCTACGTGAAACAGATAGAGGGTTTTGACCTGTACAGTACTCTACAACTCTCTCGTAGTCCGCTATCTTCTTACCCTCACTGTACTGATGCTCTTCTTTTATGCTTCCCCTATCGCAATGGTGCTTTTATCTGAATAATTGTTTTGCTGGAGCTTCTATGTAACAAAAGACCGGCCTTGTATATTTTAGGGCAAAGGACACATTTATCCCCCAACCATCACCCAATTCACAATTGGATCCTAACAAAAAAAAAAACCTCAACCGGGTCCCCATTAGATGTTACCCTATTACCTTCTCCTTAAAAAATGGTGGATCAATTTGTCTTAAAGTGATGGTTTTTTCATACATTTTAACGGTGGGGGTTAGTATGTTTGATAGATGAGGATCTGATTAGGAATTTTTTTTTTCCGGGATCTAGTTGGGAATCATGTGATTGTTAGTGGACAAGAATGTCCATTGCTCTAAATTTTATCACCCGTGACTTATCTTGAAGTTGAGGGAAGTGTATTTATTATTTTCTTTTTTGAACAATAATGGAACTTTGTCAATAACATTGTCAATGAGTAGAGGTGTAACAACACAAAGTGTGTGTTTGGTATGCATCAAATAAATGTTTATGATGTTCCATTATTGTTAGGTGTTTGTTTTAGCTAATTATTGAGCTAATTCATTTTTGACACAGCTTGCAGGATGAAATGTTTCAAAAATTTAATTTTGATACAGAGTGGGCTGTGAGACTTATCTCAAAGATTACTAATGATGAGACTATACCGATTGAAGGTGATGCAATTGTAAATCAGGTGATTATTTAGCTTATGTGAACAAACATTCTTTTTCTTTATATGATGTCGTTCTAGTGGTCAAGTACTTTATTACTAACTTGGAAATGAAATAATTGATAGCTTTTATCCCTGCAAATCAATGCGGAGAAGTACTTCTTTGGCATAAGAAAGAGCCTAGTTGAGTTTGATGAAGTATTAGAGGTATGCATAGAGTATAACATTTGCCTTATTTTAGCTCTTGCTGCTGTCACCTGCAAAATGACTGGATAATTGATCTTGTTATATCCCCTCATTTGACGTAAGGCAATCAACAACACGAAGCCACCTGTTCCCATTCATATTATGTTCATGTTGATAAGGAATTTTTTTTTTTTCAAGATGATAAGAATGAATAATTGCATTATCCACAATAATTTTTACCTTCCATGGACAGCATGGTATTAAACTAGATGCAGCAGATTCTGTTAATCCTATTTATGGAATGGAAACCATTTAAACTCTTTGCTAGCAAAGTTTTAGTAAATATTATCTAAATATTTCATCACAGACTGACAAAACCATAAAAAGATATTTGAAAGCATTGGGTAGTTGATAGTCACTGCAAAGTTCATTTATTAGAAGCTAATTTTAATTGCTTTGCATCAAGTAATAAAGGAAATATCCCAATGATCAATCAAATCAGACATTCAATTGAGTCATAGCATAGGTCTCTACTGTTATTGATTTGTTTCTTATTTTCATCAGGTACAAAGGAAACATGTATATGATCTAAGGCAATTGATTTTAACCGGGGACAATGAAAGTTGTTCTCAACATGTATTCCAGTGAGTTCCCTTTTGACTTTTAACATATTTTGTAACTTGGACTGCTATTTGCATTTTCCATGCATGAGAGCTCTGTGGTTGTTTTTGCATTGCTATCATTGCTTTTATAAGGTATACTTTTGTGCTTCACACAGTCCGAATGAAGACAATTCAGGGTGTTAAAACTTCTTGCTGTGGTTGTTATCTATTGAAACTCTAATTCAATCTGCACACTGGCATTAATGACATTCAGGTTTGATCCTCCACAATGAACATGCAATAATAAATTCCTCTCATATCCCTCCTCAGGATAGTAGATAGTGCTGTGTTGTGTGGTTGATTGTATGGCATAGTCAACAGAATGAAAATGAAATGTTGAAAAAAATATGAAGTGAATAATGTCTTTTCATGTTGCAATCCTCTAGATTTGTGAGGGCCAATTTTGAGATGGGAAGACCTGATACCAACCTGAACACTGAGTGGTAGCTATTTTAGTTGGTTCTCGCCTCATGATTAATTTTTGTTGCCCTGTGCATCTGTGAGCTCACATGCACCTAAATTTTTGTGAATTGTTAGCTCGCATGAACACTCATTTTTGCGAATTCTACTTCGAATTATCTGTTTCCATTAAAACAAAGTTGTTAATTAGGTACATGCAAGCTGTGGTGGATGAAATTGTCTTTGGCAATGCTGATCCGCTGAAGGTAGTTGCAATTTCCCTGTACATGTTACCTTTAATCACAACTTTCTTCTATTGATTGTTCCTCATTTATAGCATCCAAGAAGCTGGAATCTGAGTAAGCTCTTAAAGGAGTTTATAACTATTGGGGGAAAGCTACTACATGGTTAGTTTCTTATCTGTATCCTTCTTTGCTCAATATGTTCAGCTAATTTTGTCAGCAAGTAATTTAGAATTATAGCCCACTATATTTCAAGATATATCGTTCTTATATGGAGTTTCTCCAGAACCATTTGTAGGCATCAGCGAGGAAGCCTTTCTGAAATCTCTCTTACAACTACACGAATCAAGTTCTATTAATATCAGCAATTTTCACCTTCCAAACTTGCCGAAGCCTCCAAATGCTTTCAGAGGAATCCGCAGGAAGAGTTCTTCATTAAAACGATGGCTTGCTATTTGTTCTGATGATTTGACTAAGTCAGTGCAATCTTAATAAGCCTTATTTAGTTTCATTATTTCCAATTCAGTATGTTGAGTTCTATGATCCACTGATAAGTTTAATGTAGGAATGGGAGCTACCAGACAACAACCAATCTTCTTCGCAAATACCTTGGAGATTTTTTAATCGCTTCATATTTAGATGTTATACTAGAATCTGGTTATGATGATGCATATATCAAAGAAATTGAGGTAAGCTCCTCGATGAGAAATCTCTGTCCTGTTTGATTGCTGTTTTGAAAAGCAGAAAATTGGTTTCTGGGTTAGAAAAGATGTTGTGCTCTCTTTCCAGTAACAGTTTTCTGGAGATAATTTCATTAAAAGAACCCTGTTTGTTAAAATAGGTAAAAGATGTTTTTGTGTAACAAGATATGAAAACAATATCCAAAAAGCCCTTTGTTTGCAAATGAAAATGGGATCAAGATGAGTTAATATTATTAACAAAGAACTTGAGACCTTGAGTGCAAATTTTTATATTTCGTAGAATTTTCTCTACCATCTGGTATCAGTTTGCTTTACTCAAATTTGGTGTTTTGGTTCACATGTGTCGTTCCCCACCCTTAGCTATTGTGTTTGGGAGTTCAAATCCAAAAACTTGTAACTTTCAGATAAGAATAAGTGCTGCCCCATTAACTGGGTTTCTTGAGTGCATTTGGCAGTTTTTGGTAGAAGCTAATTTACTGTGACAAATCTCTTTTAAATCTCTCACCCAAACCCTCTCTTTTACAAAACTACTTAAAAACCCTGAAGATTTATTAATATTACATTGAAAAATTGTTCATAATAAAGATTTACTGATGTTTCAGGGAGTATGGTTTTCTTGAGAACAGAGAGATGCCAAATTATTTTAGTCAAAAACCCTGAAGATTTTTTATTATTACATCGAAAAGTTGCTCATAATAAAGATTTACTGGTGTTTCATCAGAAGCACTGTTTTTTTTTGTCAGGCTTCATAGAATTCCGTGTTTAGTTCCCTTATTTTTTCACTATTGAATACAGAGAACAGTTCTTCTGAAGACTCTAGACTATTTCTGGCGGGATCATCTTGTAAACATGAATAGGCTCAGCTCAGCGGTCTGTATGATTTTGTTAATGTATTTCTCATTGTCTTTCTGAATGACTTAAACTGACTGAGAACCCTGGCAGGTGAATGTAAGAAGTTTTGGGCACAGGAATCCTCTCGAAGAATACAAAATTGATGGTTGTCGGTTTTTCATCTCAATGCTGAGTGCAACTCGGAGATTAACTGTTGAAACACTTCTGCAGTATTGGTCATCTCCTACAGAATCTCAAGAACTCTTTGTGTCGTAAATGTCGGATTAATCATAAAGCGGAAGGTATATATCCTCCTCCCTCTGTGTTAAACGTCAACTCTTGTTCAGGGGAAATTGTTTTGATTCTGTTAACACTGTTTAAGTCAATGTGCCCCATAAAAACAAATCATTGCTTCATTTCCACTGTTGCTGGATCAAGGATGTAACATTCTTTCTTTAATGGGTTAGTGTTATGTTTGATGTCATGGTCATGGTAAGAGCTTTTCGTTCACTGCTGGAATGAAAATAATATTTGGGTTCAAGAATATGTTAG
>Ga0325404_1007245_pt1 | contig 11581 bp, 4 predicted proteins | sample PopdelMetagenome_18_FD_205664 | JGI IMG/M metagenome (GOLD analysis project Ga0325404, IMG submission 205664) | Populus deltoides microbial communities from Bellville, Georgia, United States - Xylem-Control-R1 | ecosystem: Host-associated > Plants > Phyllosphere > Stem > Wood/Secondary xylem... | reverse complement strand
AAAAAAAACCTACAGGAAGAAAAAAAACTTATCAAGAAAAAGAAAAAAAATCTGAATAAACTGGGTTAACTCGTCAAACCTGGGATCCATGTCATGAAAATCTGATAATTAAATAGAAAAAATTTAATATTAAGAAATTAAATTAAAAAATATAATTAAAAAATGAAAAAAAACTAAAGGCATTAGCTTTTTCATTGTGGATTGTACTGTGCAATCCATAGTAAAAGGCTTAAAAAGAAAAGGAGAAAAAAAAGGCACGCGCCACGGGTTAAATTTTTTTCCTTGCATAAAAAATATCAAAAAATGCTAAGATCTAAGATTGTTAGGTTTTTCTGAAAGATATGCCGGAAAGCCTTTAGTTTAGTTGCAACGCTTGACTCAAGAGTAATATTTATAATATTAATAATAATATTAAATTTACATGACTCAAGTTTAAGTGAGTCTGATTGCAACACTGGACCCAAGAGCCTTGAATGTGAGTGTGGCTGCAACGTCGTGTCATAAAAGTGTGATAATTAAATAGATTAATTAAAAAAACAAAGAAAAAAAATAACAGGAAGAAAAAAACTAGTGAAGAAAAAGAAAAGAATATGAATTAACTGTGTTAACCCTTCAAACCAGGTTAACCCGTCAAATCTAAGACTCATGTTATAAAAGTTTGATAACTAAATATAAAAACAAATTGACGGGTTAACCCGTCAAGCCCGGGATACGTGTCATGAAAGTCTGATAATTAAATAGAAATAAATTTAACATTAAAAAACAAAAATAAACAAAAAAAATTAATTAAAAAGAAAAAAAGCAAAAAAAAATAAAATTCTGGGTTAACTCGTCAAACTTTAAAAAAAGAAAAAAAATTCAGGTTAACTCGTCAAATCAGGTTAACCCGTCAAACCTGGGATCCGTGTCATGAAAGTTTGATAATTAAAAAAAAAATAACATTAACAAACTAAATTAAAAAAAAATCATTAAAAAAAACACAAAGAAAAACAGCAAAAAAAAATTAAAAATAAAAATAAAACAGCTTAGCGTTTTACGGTGTACTGCATAGTGAAACACTAAATAGTTTTAGTATATGTTATTAATTAAAAAGAAAAAAAGCAAAAAAAAATTCGAGTTAACTCGTCAAATCAGGTTAACCCGTCAAACCCAGGATTCGTGTCATGAAAATCTGATAACTAAATAAAAAAATTAACATTAACAAACTAAATTAAACAAAAAAAATTCATTAAAAGGAAAAAACACAAAGAAAAAAGAAAAAAAACCCATAAAGACATAGAAAAACAAAAAAATAAAAACAAAAAAATAAAACAAAAAAAAAAGAAAGAAAGAAGACTACTCAATATTTTACTGTGGACTTGCACAGTGAAACACTAAGCAATTTTAGTTTTTTTGTTAATTAATATATTTAAATAAAAGTTATCATATTGGTTTCGAGGAATATTTGAAAAATAATATTAAAAGAAGTCTAGGTTATTGGATCACAAGGTTAATCATCGAATTATTAAGTCAATTTTGAGTCATTAAGTCAATCATTTTTATCAAAACAACAATGTTTGGATAGGATTTGATCATGCCATACAAATCACTAAAATCATGGCTTTGAGTTTGTATTTATAGAGTAAAGCTCCTGGGCCGACTTAACGTAAACAATGCATAATAATGCAAAATTAAAACTGCTTAATTGTATAATTTAATTATACGAGCGGTGCATCATCCTTGACGAAAGATTATAGAGGTGAAGTTCCTTGTGCAATTAATTAAGCTCATCATTCATGGTTAGATGGAATGTGCATTGCATGATAGTTTTTTGTATCCCTTAAGTAATAAGCGCTAAAGGGCTAAAGGGTGTGGATAATTCATTATTTATCCCCATCTAAAATATTATGGATTGTAACAGTAATTACAGTGTGTTTTTTTTATTTTTTTATTTTTCATTTTTTTTCAATCCCCTCTATTTTTCTGTTTATTTTTTATTTTTTTCCAAAATTACATTCCTTTTTTTCCAACCTTTTCTCTTTCTTTTTGTTTATTTTTTTTAAATTATCTTTGTTGATTTTACTTTTTTAATATTGAGCTGGTTAAAAATTTCGCTTTATAATTTTTTTCCTTTAAAATACTGTCGATTACTACGATATTTTTCCACGTGATTTTTCTATTTTATTTTTTTATTTTTTAAATTTTTGTTGATTTTATTTTTTTAATATTTAGCTGATTGAGAATTTAATTTTGTAATTTTTAAAAAACTATTGTTGATTGCTACAGTGTTTCTCCGCATGGTTTTTTTTTTGTTTTTGCTTTTTGATGATTTTCTCTGAAATTATCTTTTACGATTTATTTTTTAATATTGAGCTAGTGAAAAATTATAGTTAAAATATGTGAGAATTACCTATTGTAACTATGTGAATTACCATAGTGTTTTTTCCTATATGGTTTTTTTCTAGTTTCTTTTGTATTTTTGTTTTTGTAATATTTTTTTCTAAAATTATCTTTGTCGATTTTATTTTTTTAATATTAAGCTGGTTAGAATTTAACTTTGTGATAAAATTTAATCATGTGGGGAAAGCAATGTAGCTTTCCTCACAAAACACTGTAGATTGCTAGAGTGCCTCTCAACATGGTTTTTTTCTCTCATGATTTTTCAAAATTATCTTTGTTAATTTTATTTTTTTAATATTGAGCTAGTTGAGAATTACAATTACAAGTCATTACAAATAAGGCTAAAATAATATGGGGAAGCACTGCAGCTTTCATCACAAAACACTGTGAATTGCTACAGTGTTTCCAACATGATTTTTCCCATATGATTTTTTTTTCTTTAAAACACTGTGAATTCTTGTAGTGTTTTCCCATATGATTTTTCCAAAATTATCTTTGTCGATGTTTTTTTAATATTGAGTTGGTTAAGAATTATAATTACAATAAAGCTAAATCATATAGGGAAAGCGTTGTAACTTTTCTCACAAAACACTGTGAATTGCTACGGTATTAGTTTAAATGGTTTTTTTATGCTTTTTTCTAAAATTATCTTTGTCGATTTTATTAGAGAAACCACTGTAGTTTTTCTCACAAAACATTGTCAATTGATACAACGTTTTTTTTCATAGGTTTTTTTCCTTCCAAAATTATCTTTGTTGGTTTTTTTTAATATTAAGCCGGTAGAGAATTTAACTTTGTAATTTTTTTTTTGTTTTTTATTATCAAAAAAGTAAAATCATGTGGCGAAAACACTGTATCTTTCCTCACAAAACACTGTGGATTGCTACAAATCATTTTATTCAGTCTCTAAGTTTTTGATCAATAACACAACTTTTTTTTCTGTCATGAAATATTGGCTCCATCATACATTTAATTTTTATTACTTATCTAGCGCTGGTTCACAATTATAAAACTATCAAGTACATTTATTTTATAAGGTCGCGGCAGGGTACGGGCATGCCATCTCGTGAGCATATATATAAAGATGTATACACTTAGGTCTTATGCCAACTATATCATCATGGTAATTATCAACATTTCGATCGGATTTGGCTCTTATGATATTCTTTTCTTTATATCTCGTCATATTCCTTGAATCTAAAATGCAAGTGAATGAATACAATTTTGACACATATTAAAAAATAGTCAATGATTGAATTATCTGTTTTTCAATCTAACCTAATTTGATTTGCTTGACTTGAAATAAAATCAATAATGAAATTTAACACCAGAACTATGCTCGGTCCCAAAAATTAAAGGCTTTAAATATTTTTTATATATTTCATATTCTAAAATTAGATTTGATGATACTTGAAAAAACTATATGTATGTTTTATATAATGTACACATATGCATAAATATCTCTATAAATATTCTAAATAACTATAAGATATTTGTATTAAATATCTTACAATATCTTGGATATTTATGTGATATTTATATTAAATATCTTAGATATTTTTTAAAATATTTATTTTAGAAAAGTCTATATAAAGCATATTCTCTCTATATTAAAGGTTTGCTAGATTTTATCTCTCTACACAACATAAGTCTAATGAAAAACACAAGTATTACACATGACTTAAACAACACTTAAAAAAATTTAAACTTAGAGAATTATATTTATTATCACCATCACCTGAACAAACATTATACTGATTTAAGCTTTAGAGTATTTTCTTAAAGGTGTTGTCGAGCTCACCAAATCTTCCATGTCTAGTTTTATCAGGCCATAAAAAGCGCCCCCAATCTTTTTACTGAGAATTTTTCCAGCCTTGTCACTTTGCACCGTCTGCAGGAAACTTAGCAAAAAATCACTTCATTCCTATTTTTCAAAGGCTCTTTTTTAAGGATGACAAAACCTCGATGCAACAACACTATGCCAACGACTATGTCTACGGCTACGCTATTGACATGCTAGGGGGTAAGCCAATGGTTATGCCCTCACGTTGCTACGCTAGAGGTTACACCCATGAATACTCCTCGTGGCTGCCAACACTATACACGACTACACCTACGACAATGCCCACGACAATGTCTACAACCGCTCTTACAACTACACCCACAACTACGCACCACAACTATGCCCATAAACTACTGTCATGGTAGATTCAGGACTGTACACACAAAAGGCTTCATTGGGACTTGGAGGGTCTGATGATACACAAAAGGTAACGTTACCTACTATAAGTATTTTATTCTCCACTCTTGCTAGGTCAAGTCTTCCAAGCACATATGTTTGCATGACTTGAAGGGCTCTGATAATACATGAAAAAACTACACAAATATTTTGTATAATATACACACCTTCATAAATATGTTTATAAATATCCTAGATATTTATCTTAAGAAAATCTATATAAATAGAGCTTCATCTCTATATAGTAAAGATTTGTCTGGGCTCATCTATCCGGACAACATAAGTTTAGTACAAGATTTAATAAACATTTAAGTCTAAAGAATATTTATTATTATCGTCACTTGAACTAAAACTATACTGACTTAAGCTTTGGATTATTTTTCTTGTAAATGTCATCGGCCCACTAAGTCTTCCAAACCTAATTTTACCGACGATTTTTCCACCCTCATCAAGATTTGGAATGAACTAATATCAACTTGCATTTTAAACTTAATTTGATGGTGACCTTCATCCGATTGATTTTATTTCAAATTTGGATCTTAGCATTTAATTTTATGGATTTTTCTTCCAATTACACACATTCCTTCTAATGGAGGGATGCCCTTGACGTAATTTTCAGAGATGTCATTAACATTTTGTGGAAGATATATAATTATCCAACCTGTTTTTTTGTCTTTCATGCTTGAATTTCGAAGAAGTAAAAATCTAGTCCGTAGTTTGTTTCTTATAATATATATTCCACAGTGGTTCTCCATTCAATCAACACTAAGTTTGATTTCATGCTGCTATTTGAGTTTTGCTCTGACCATATATTTAAAAAATATATGGTCACCTAATACAGGACACAGTTTTCCATGAGTTTCACATACAATTTTATCTTTAAATCTTGAATTAAAAAAAATACAATTTGTAACTTTTATTTAATATTTTTTTTAAAGTGTAACCATAAAAAACTATAATAATACCAAATACACACTAACATCACTGTCTTGTTTTTGTTTTTCAAGGATTTGGCGACACAAATATTCTTCTTAAAGATTTCCAAACTCTACCTCATTTATTTCCGAATTCAAAACTAATTAAGACTTGATAATAAAAATACCAAGGTTTTATTTGGAAGTATGGTATTTCTTGCTTTTAGATACTTTTTAAAAATATATTTATTTAAAAAAATATGAAATTGATATTTTTTTTATGATTCCGACGTTTTAATAAAAAAATAAAAAAATTATTTTAATATATTTTTTTTAAAAAAATACTATTAAAATTTGTTTTGCTGCACAATGCAACGCACTAAGTTTTAACTGCTGGAATTCACATTATCAAAGAGAAATTAATTATTCTCACCTGTTCGCATTAATTTCAAATACACTTGTGATCACCTTTCCCTCCAAATATCCTTGGAAAGTTTTTTTTTCTTTTTTTGAATCAATAATATCCCCGGCATGGTTGATCAGGAGCCCCACATAACACCAACTGGTATTTCTTTTTCTTGGGAAAATGCATGTCAATCACTCTCAGCAAAATAAAGATAAAACTTTCATGTCTGCTTGGAGTTGATACGCTACTTTATGAAAGTCTTCCAAGCAGTGCAATATATCAATTTTTCTTGGAACGGTGGAAGAAGACACATCTCTTTTCCCATTTGAAACTTAAAATATGAAAGAGTAGGCTCAAGATTGGAACTAGGTGCGTGGACTTCAGTGTCCATAGGTTACTCCTTTTAACCTAAAAGGTTTGTCTGAACTCTCAACAAGTTTTTTTTGTAGTCAAAACGATCACACACACCCACAAGAGAGATCGAATAAAGAGTGACAAAGAGCTTTGGTTCCAAGTCAGAAAATAGGGTACAAAGAGACAACTACTTGCCTTTCTTCTTTCTCGAAACAAAGAAAGAAAGTAAAAGCAGATCATCACAATGAAATTAACAAAATTGAATGAGATTTATTTTGTTTTTCAAACCCCTTCATCTTCCTTCCGGGTGCAATGGGAAAAGCTCCAGAGTTCTATCTCCCTCCTCTTTACATGACCTGCTTTCTTCTAATTCAAAGCATTCAAATGACCAGCTCCTACACTTTCTTTTGTATGGACTATCCTCATCTTTCTCCACTTCTCCCTGTGCAACAATAAGAGTAAATATATACATAAACTTATAACCAAAACATAGTTTCGTTTACCAAAGTGAAAAAATCACGAATCAATTTAGTCTTTATGGCTGCTGAGACACAGTGACATACCCTAGTATCCAAAGATATAATGGTAATGGGAGATGGGGTTCTAGGACTATGGCTTAAACCAAGGCTGTTTCTCTTCTGTTTTTGCCTCTCGCGGGCTTTGTGGTTTTGGAACCAGTAAAAAACGTTCTTCCCTTCAATCTTGCCGTATCTGCTTAGTTGTGCTGTGATATCTTCTATTTGTTGCCCATTAGGAGTTCTCATTCCTCCCCTATACAACATCTCTAGTATCCCTATCTGCTCTTGTGTCGGGTTCCACCGTGTCCCTCCCGGGTGCGTTTCCCCCTACATGAATCAAATTTTCTAAATTTTTAGGTAAAGAAATTAACCACCATACTTTAAGATGCTTTGCTATTTTTTCTTTTGTTTTACGTTTTTCTTTGACCAACTGTGTTAAGATATGTCGTGTAATTTAATTCGATGTTTGGAGTAATTAAGCTAGCACAGAACCCAAGCAGATGTAATAAAAAATAGTGATAGTATGAACTAGCTAGGTAAGAATGATCAGTGGTACGTACCTGAGGGGAATCTTTCTTCTCGTCAGAGGAGGCAAGCTTTCTTGGACCGCTATCGGGTCTGATGAAGCTCTTGAGATCGAAAGAGGTTACACTATGATCTGTGTTGGCCAGCTTGGGAGCAAGAGGGCGTAAACGCTTGCAACCAAGCGTAAGAGAGGGTTCGTGCTCCCAAAATCCACGTGCCAACTGATGCACCTTCATGCTTCCCATGGTGAAGGACTGAATGAAAGGGAGTGTTAATTATATAGAGGGTGCTAAAGAAAGTGGGATATGAGGTGGTGCTTAGAAGAAACCAAGACCAAATCATGAGGGGAGGTTGACTTGTGATTTCCATATTTTTAACAAAAGGAAAGACACCCAAAAATTAACACACAGTGAGTGACACAAATGTGTGATCGATCGAGCGTGTGGGTGTGTTAGTGAGTGAGTAACTGTGTGTTTATGCGTGTGGGTTGGCCCGTCAAATCGGTTCGTTTTTTTCTTGCTTTCATGATAAGGTGTCCATGCTTTTCGGTGGCCTCTCTTGTTCTCTCTCAAGCTTTTTCATTACAGCATAAAGTAAAGAGAGGGAGAGAGGGAGGGAGAGGATGAAAAAGATTCCTCCAATCCCTAAACTTGAAAATGGAACTTCTTTGCCTTTCAAGATACGGATAAATATTGGTGAATGCCGTCGTCTTTTAACTGGTAGAGAACGTTGAAAAATTAAAACATAAATAACCCTAATATATATTTATTTCAGTAGTGCATGCCATATCCAAATCCAATTCCCCTTCTCTGGGATCTGTAGCTCCAATTTCCCACATAGTATAAACTATAAAACCCACCAAACCCCACCCATTTATTCCCCCCTTCTCATGTCCTGTTCCGTGTTTGTTTGTTTACATGGTACTGCGGCATTTTAAACTCCGTATGAATTGAAAAAGATAATTTTTTTCTAATAATTTTTAAGCGAAGCGAGACTATAAATAACACTCGGAGATATGAACTGCGTAAACAAGCCATAGCCTAAATATTTATGTATTACCTCACAGACCACTGATTAGTTGATGATAAGCACGTATAATAACATTTGGATAGAATAATAGTTCTGGTTATGTGCATTATGATTAGTTTCTCAGTGAAACTGGAGGATTGCAGAAGGATTTGGACTGACTGCAATCACGGGCATCATGCACTTTGAACTGTCAATAAGTGATTCCTTATAGCACGTGTGATTGGGTGGGCAAAGAAATTGTGATCAGACATAAACAGCAGATGTGCTTGATTAATCAGAATTATCATTGTCATGAATCATTATGGCAAACATTTGCCAAATGGTAAATTTTTCTTATATGATTGCCCTTCGTAGCTGTGATTTTCTTAGGGGGCCAGTGTGGACAGACCAGAGTTTATTGAGTACTGTTGAAAGGAAACCTCGACTGAGCTGAGCATGTTTTTCCTCTAATGGACAAGATTCTGGTAGTAATTGCTAAAAAATTGACTTCAAATATGTCGTTTATGCACTAAATTTGTTTTCAATAATTGTGTGGTGAAACCTTCAATTTTATTATAAGAAATTAGCAGAGCTTTTTAAAAAAATTTGACTAGCTAGTACGTATAAAAACGTTTTTTTTTTTTGAAAAGTAGCACAGCTAGAAAATCTGTGATTCTCACATGCGATTTTTAAAAAAAATCACAGAAACTACTGGTTTTTTTTTCTTTTTTAAATAGCATTTAGTATAAAGGTATCTTCATTTAAATATCACAATTCTCAACTACGTTTTGTTTCAATACCTCATTTTTATTGTAGTTTTTTTTGTTTATTGTGCTATTTTTCAAAATCCTTTTATCCTCGATGCTATTTCTTCAAAACTTTCAAACACATCTGTATTGGTTTGGAAAACATCCCCACAACTTCTTATCTTGACCTAGTCGTGTGGTGATGAGTCATGATCTTTTGTGAATTTGCACTGATTTTGTGAGGATATTAAGGTGGAATATGCAGCTCGGAGGACGTATTTTTTCCTCAAAAAACCACCTCTTTTCTGGAAGCAGTTAGACAAGAGACATTCATAGGCATAGACCATAGAGTGAGGGACTGAAAGTCATTTCCCACATGATAGCAGTGGAAAACATTCTCAATGCATGTGATCGATGCAACAAAAATTCTTTAGGGCATGACTCTAGGGTAACTTTCATGCATCTAAAAGGCTATAATTCCCATAAAAAAAATTTCCTTGTGGATAAAATTCATTACATACAATATTTCCGGTAAACAAGAATTCAAGTATAAAGATTTGGCTGCCTGGCTGACATGACCCTTTCTCCCTCTCTCCCGACCGCAGATTTGCAATGCAGTACAATAAGATCAAAATACTTTGACAAATTTTTGGCGTGATATTTGGACAATCCTTGCTGAACAGCTCATTCTAAACTTGATGGGTTTCCACACGGACAGCATGCGCAAACCTTAGACTACATCTTGTCATTTTAGCCATAGTTTTCAAATCCAATATCACGATTACTTTAAAAAAAAAGTCTGTATTATTAGATCAATAATTAAAAGGTTTATCTATATCAATATTTTTTTTATTAAAATGATAATGTTTTATTTTTTTTACAAGACAATAACCTTGTTCAATTTAAATTGAGTGAAATTAAATGAATTATTAAAACTCTAGCTAAGTTAATAAAATTTGATTAAATAAATGTTTTATCGGTTTAATGAAAAACTTGTAAGATTAAGTTTTGAATTTTAAATTTTCCAAATCAACTTGCATGACTAAATTTAATGACTATGATTTTAATTCATCGCCTCTTGCTTTTTTTGTATGAGTTAATGAACCAACAACTTGCATCATTGTATATATATCAACCAATTCCTAGGAAATAAAATAAATAAATAAAAAAGTGAAACACAAGAATTCTTTTTATCTTTTAATTGAAAGGGGCCGATGACAAAACGAAAGCGTTTATAGTGGGGTCGAGCAACTCAATTTAATCATATTGAAACAAGGAATAAAGACCCTTTTTCTATTGTTGAAGGAGGAGTACAACCCCTTGATTAATTGAAAGAAAGTTTGATCGCTCCATTAAATGGTATAAATTAATGTAATTCAGCTGTGAGTGAGGATTTATCTATAGATTTCTCAGAGGGATAACATAAAGTAATTTCATCAACTCGCCACTAAAATTTAGAATTTTTAATTGTAAATCTTAAATTCAGATACAGAGAAAAAAAATGAGGTTGAAGTTAAAGTAATAGTTGTAAAGTATAAATTTGAGGTAAGATTCGTATTACGAATTGAAAAGATTGATGCTATTATTTTTATATAAAATAAAAAGATTTTTTATTAATTTTTTTTTTCAAGTTAAACTAGTGGAGATTCTAAATCAAATAAATATCAAGTTAATCTGTAAGGTTGATGCAGGATTTACAACTATGATTAAAACAACTTCGTATTTCTTCTCTCTTATAACCAGGAAAGACATCAAATTATTTTTAAAACTCAATTAGACGGGAAATAAGGCTCCACTTCTCTCAATTATCCCACTTTCATATGTATGAACAGGATTAGATTTTAATTAAAAATCTATCTGTTTTTTGCTCAAATCATTAGCACGTACGGTATACTTTGCTAGTTAAACTCCCACAAAATTAACCTCTATTTTGAGCATCCACAGCCTCTACATGTGTGATGTTAATTAAAAGTGAACATAATGGAAAGGTTAAAAGTTAAAACCATGAATGCCTGATGGGTGCTTCTTTTGGTTATTACTTCTTCGAACTTGCACTGTCCAGCAAAAAGTTGCAAGGTGAAAAATCCATCATGGCATAGCTAGTACTCTAAAAAGAGGAGAGATCACTTCCAAAAGTAATCCCTTTGAGGTTAAATTCTATTGGCCAGGTGTCATTCTAGCTTGACGACAGTACGTGGGGTAATGATTTCAAATGTTGACAAATAAATTAACCTCTGAGCTTGAGTCCATGTTTTTGGCTAATGTCCTAGAACCCGTAAGCGATTACACCGGCACCTCCACCCTTCAATCACGACAACGTAATAAATTCACCTCATAAAATCCTAGTCTAGTTAGATGAGCAAGCTAGGGAGTTGTTGAGAAAAAAAGATTTTGCTAGAAGGAGCCATGACGTGGACAACGGAGCGTAAGGCTATGTTTGATAACAAGGTTCACTTTTTTTTTATTACAATATTTTTCAAACCGTTTTTTAT
>Ga0325404_1007241_pt1 | contig 11584 bp, 10 predicted proteins | sample PopdelMetagenome_18_FD_205664 | JGI IMG/M metagenome (GOLD analysis project Ga0325404, IMG submission 205664) | Populus deltoides microbial communities from Bellville, Georgia, United States - Xylem-Control-R1 | ecosystem: Host-associated > Plants > Phyllosphere > Stem > Wood/Secondary xylem... | reverse complement strand
ATAAACTAATATTCCTTTTCTTTCCAAGCAACTTTCAATGATTCTAGAAGGGGGTGGGTGATATTTTGTTGTTGTTTGTGTGGCAGAAAAGTCAATTCTGAATGGCCATCTCCATATCATTAATTCATGAGAACAAACAAATTCGAAGCATAAACTAATATTCCTTTTCTTTCCAAGCAACTTTCAATGATTCTAGAAGGGGGTGGGTGATATTTTGTTGTTGTTTGTGTGGCAGAAAAGTCAATTCTGAATGGCCATCTCCATATCATTAATTCACGAGAACAAACAAATTCGAAGCATAAACTAATAATCCTTTTCCTTATCATTAATTCATGCAACATATACTAATATTCCTTTTGTTTTGATTCTTTACGGTTGTAGTCATTAAATTAATTAATTCATGAGAATAAACAAATTGTTGGTTGGAGTAGATAAAATAAATAAATAAATGAATGGTCATTAGAATCTCAGCATGAAGATCCATTTATAAGTTAGATGATATTTTCATTTTTTCCTTGATGATCACATGGTTTGACATTGAAAGCATGATTATGCTTTGTTCTAAGAAGTTAAATAAGTTATTTTATATTAAAATTGTGTTTTTTTTCTCTTTAAGGTATAGTTTTTAAATCCGGCCCGGTCCAAGATCCGGATTTCGGGTTTTGACCAGGTCACCGGGTCGCCTGAGTCAATCTCTATTTAAAAAAAAAATTCAAAATGGTGTCGTTTTAGTTAAAAAAAAAAAACAAAAGTCAACGGGTTGCAACCGGGTTTTTAACCGGGTTTTGCCGGGTCAACCAGCCGGGTCGGCTAGGTCATGACTTTTTCTATTTTTTTTTAACCCGGTCTCGAATCGGCTAGGTCTTAGGTTGACTCGTAAAGCTGGGCCGGATTTCAAAACTATATTTTAAGGACATGCACAAGAATAAGGGGGTAGAGAAAAGAAAAAAGAAAACAAAAAAATATAAATAAGGAAAAGGATTGTTAGAGCCACATTATGGCTACCCATCATTAATGCCATGGAAAAGAGCTACCACCGAGGCAATTCTAGCCATGGACATCCATCATTGTAGCTTAAAGAAAGTTGCACATGCTATTTAAACACGACAAATTTTATTTCCTCAAGTACAGTATATTTTAGTTGGTTTCTTCTCAAATCTGTGTTGGGTTTATCATGATTACTACAATAAATGGCAAATGGTCTTATTTTGGGATTTCTTCTCTGTTTATATTTTTGCAGGTGGAAGTTCTGTCATGGCTAATGAACAGGTAGCAACTATCAACTTCTCTTTTCACACAAACATACGATGGAAAGTAAACGAATCCACCTTAAATTGGGTAAATTTTTGGTTGTACATTGTCCTAATTACATGAAATTTGCTTTGACAATAATATTGCAGAAAACTTGGTGTGTGGCCAAGCCATCGTCGGATCAAGCAACTTTACTAGCGAATATCAATTACGCATGCTCTCACGTGGATTGCCAGATTCTACAAAGGGTTACCCTTGCTTTTCTCCAGATAGTCTCATAAGCCATGCATCAATATCCATGAATCTGTACTACCAATGTAAGGGAAGGAACCACTGGAATTGTGATTTCAGGGACTCTGGCCTCATTGTCAAGACTGATCCAAGTAAGGACTACTACATGTATGATGCAATGCGTTATCCTTCTGTCAACAATGAAGACATTTTCATGTCATGCTTACGACAATTTTGTGTCAATTTGCAGGCTATAGCAACTGCATCTATGCCTAAGCCTTGGTCCAGGAAGTAATTCCTGGCACCTTGGCTGCTGGAAATATATTGCTGCAAGGAAGCAGAAGAGTTGGTCTGACATACATTCTTGTCTAATTTTGTCAGGCCTCACTTAATTGCTGATCTCCCGATAAAGGATCCAAAATTGAATTGCACGCTCCCAGCAAACTTACACCTCAAAAGCCCAAAACATAAACTATGATAGAAGTGCGCGAGCGTGTGGGAATTCGGATGCAAAGTAGCAACCAGCAAGTGTTGTTTGATTCAGGATCAGAACTCAGAAGAACCACCAGGTTAGGTCCTCCTATACATCTATTTCGTATTCCGAATCTAACTACTTTTGTGAAGACAAGTTAGAGGCCTTGATGTGTCTTGAAAAATTCAGCTTAAGATTAAGAAAAGGCTAAAACTGCTTAGTATTTTATTGTAGATTGAAACAGTGAGTTTTATTTTTTATTTTTATGTTCTTCGAGATTTTTTTGTATAATTTTTGGTAATTAATTTTTTTTTAATTTTATTCTTAAATATTATGTTTAGTGATATTTGAAAAAAAAAAATATTTGTTTCAATTAACTTAGGATTTCTTGTGGTCTCTATTGTTTCACAATTTGGTAGAATAAAGTTTGATTTTATTGTTTAAAAATAATTTAATCTTTAGGGAACAACTCGAAAGACAAAAGCAAGTTTTTTTTTTTTTTTTACTACACAAGAAGAACGGGTTTTAAAAATTAGGTGCTTGAATTTTATTTTATTTTTATGTTTTGGTCCCTTTAGTTTTAATATTTTTAATTTTGATATAAAAAATTAATTTATTTATATTTTAATCTCTAGATTTAAAGAATAAAAAAAATTAACAGAAAATAACACAAGATAAAGAAACTGAACGGTTGTTTAGTAATCAAAATGATATTTTTGGTTTTCATGAGTTATTTTGAAGGATTTTTTAAATATATTTTGATGTATTTTTAAATAAAAAATATTTTATAAAATAATCTCCACCCTAAATTTTTAACACTCCAATTATTTTGTTTTTCAAATTACTTTTATTTAAAAATATATTAAAATAATATATTTTTTATTTTTTAAAATTCATATAAAACATCAAACTAATTTAAAAACAATAAAATAAAAATTAATTTAAATCAATTTTTTTTTTTTAAAAAAAAAACACTTTCAACCTGCCGAATACTCTATTTGTTTCTCAAGGCTGTTAGTTATATGGCAAATTGAGTAATATTTTCTATCTGGGTATTTTAAGTGGATAGCAAAAGATTGTTTCTTTTTAGCTTTCTTGGGGTGTTGCTATTGAGAATGATGTAAATGACTTGCCGTAATCTTGATTTTGGAAGGGCTAAACTTCATTTGGTGGCTTGTGGCTGCTCCTCCAGTGATTCAATAGATAGGTATTCGGTGAGGAATTATGCAAAGTCAGTTTCTAAGAGTTGTAACAGGGATTATGGTTCCAGGAGAATGGTTTGCTGCCGGCGAGATATTGCTAGGTGTCGAGTTTCTTCAACAAAGACCCCTGAGACTTTACTTGCTAGTACATGTTTTTTTGCACTTTTTTTTTTAATTTGGATTTTATGTTTTGCTTCCCGTTTTTGATATTCATGTTTTTTCCTTGTATTGATAGTAGTTGTATTTGCCTTTCGTATTTACGTTTAAAATTGCTTTTTAGGAAATCTTAGAGTATTAGTTTCGTGTCTTATTGATGCTGAATGTATTTGCATTCGACGGAACAATCTGAATTTCTTGGATTACAGTTTAGTGTCTGTATCCAACAGAAATAACAATCAGTAACTTCATGCTGATACTGATCGAATCTGCTTTAGAGTAGCACAGGCCGTTGCCATTCATTAACCATTTCTTTGTTGACCACAGTTTAGTGCTTTCCTAATTCATTATGATTCAGGTGATTCCATTTACTTAACATAACATTTAAGTGCTTGGTCTCCATCAATAAAGCACCTGCCATTGATGTAATATGTTGTAATGCTTGAAATGTTGGTATTTTTGTTCATTTTTTGGCTTGATACAGGGGTTGCTGAAGGTCCCACAGTACTTCTGAATTTCAAGAAAGAGTCAAGAGAACCAGTTTCATTAACAAATTTGTTTGAAGTGGTTGCTGCTGATCTTCAGACTCTTAAGCAAAATCTCCGGTCGGTGAGTGCCCTTTCTAGATATTTGTTGTTGAGTAGTTAATACATCTTAGATATTGTGTAGTTAGACATATGTTAGGACATAGTTATTGCATGCTATTGAGTTCTTCCATGCCAATAATGATAGATGCTGTATTTTCATATCATTCTTTATGTAAGTTGATGGTGTTTTATGATTTGTTGATTCTTGGAATACGAATGTGGTTTTGCTTCAAAATGCCATCTTGAATTGTTGTGTTAGTATGTGACTGTGGTAGCTATCCTTGTATGTAATTTATTTTGTTGGGAATTGGCTCTTCTTCCTCAGTCTCTTCCTCGAGAATTTGGTTCTTGGCTTAAGTGCATGCTCATTCATCTTCATTCCATAGAAAGATGCATTATGATTTATCTGAATGTTAGGATGATGCTTAATCAGTGAATAGTCGATGTTTGCTTGTAGTAGAATATGTTAGAATAATGGAGACAAACAATGCCCCATCTCCACTATATGCTAGTGGGAACAACTCATCTCCCACTTAGCATAAAGTGGAAGCACATGGTGGGAACAACTCATCCCACTTAACACAAAGTGGAAGTTCATGGTGACCATAATCTCTTGTTCCCAGCTTACTCTATAAATAGACACATTGAAGAGCTGAGGGTGTGCGGCAGAACAGAGAGAAGAAGATAAATAGAGCTTGAGTGAAAGTGAGTTAAGTAGAGAAGAGTGTTTTTCTCTTCATTGTTTGTATTGTTTCTTTAATTGATTAATACAAACCAGTAGCTCCGTGGAGTAGGAAATTTGCCGAACCACGTAAATTTGATGCGTGTTTGATTTCTGGAATTTCCTAACAACTGGTATCGGAGCTTGTTCTTGAAAAAGAGGGTGTTTGATCCTAACCCAGAAATCAAAGTTATCAAAACATGTTTTTATACATACCATCGTGTAGGGGAAAACGAGAGCAATCCACTGGTGAAACTCCGGTGAAGAACCGACGTCCGTCCTGCATGCCCGCACATGCCCACATGCGCAGATGTCAGGACTGCTCACGCTCACAGATGCGCAACACGCCCCCACACGCTTCTTCTTCGCCCGACAATTTGCAACTGAACCGGGTTGACTCGCCATGTATCTGCCAGCCAGCAGCCACAATAGCAATTCTGCACAGGCATCAGCCGCGTCACCTGCCAAGTCAGCATATGCCACGTCATCAATAATTCCGCACGTTTGATCAACGTCATCAAAGGTGGGTTTGGTTGGCTTACGTGTTTGACACGTCATCAACTTGAGTCTTGATCCAGTGCGCCGCAAACACTAATTCATCTGACACGCGGCTTCATCTGCATCGTCCATTAATCCAAAAGTTTGATTGATATGATCTGAGCCATCCAAAGTCTGATTTGGGTGATTTCAGAGTCATTTCCAACTTTTTTGGCCATTCCAGACATATCCGCAAGGTTAGATTCAGCAGATTCAAATTCAAAAATTTTTAAAAATGGCAGATGAAATAAAGGCTGCTGGAATTGAAAAATTTGATGGGACAGATTTTGGATATTGAAAAATGCAAATCGAAGACTATTTATATGGGAAGAAACTTCATCTTCCTTTATTGGGGAGCAAACCTGAGAATATGCAAGAAGAAGAATGGCTACTTCTTGATAGACAAGTTTTGAGCATTATCCGGCTATCTTTATCAAGAAGAGTTGCTCACAACGTTACAAAAGAAAAATCCACTACAAGATTAATGGAAGCCTTATTTGGGATGTATGAGAAGCCCTCAGCAAATAATAAAGTGCACTTGATGAAGAAGTTGTTCAACTTAAAGATGACAGAAGGCACCTCTGTCATACAACATCTCAACAACTTTAATACTATCACAAATCAATTGTCATCTGTTGAGATTGAGTTTGATGATGAGATTCATGCACTCATTTTGCCAGCTTGACTTCCAAACAGTTGGGAAGGTATAAGAACAACCGTGAGTAACTCAGCCGGAAAATCCAAACTAAAATATGATGACATCCGAGATTTGATCTTGGCTAAATAAGTACGTAGAAAAGACTCCGGTGAAAATTCAGATTCAGCTCTCAACATCAACACTCGAGTGAGGAGGCATGATAGAGGCTTATCTAGAGGCAGATCAAAATCAAGATACAGAAGTAAAAGCAAGTTTGGACCTAGAAAGCAGGTCGAATGTTGGAATTATGGCAAACCTGGTCATTATATGAGGAGTTGCACAAAATCGAAAAAACTTGAAGGTGGCTTTGCGAACGCTACCACTGATGAGGTACAAGATGCTTTGATTCTTGTTGTACAAAGTCCAATTGATGATTGGATTCTAGATTCTTGTGCTTCATTTCACTGTACACCATACCACGAAATGATGTAAAACTATGTTGCTGGAGATCACGGTGTAGTCTATCTGGCCGATGGACAACCAATGGATATTGTGGGTATAGGAGATGTGCATATCAAGACAATGAATGGATCTATATGGCACTTACAAAATGTAAGGCATGTTCCTGGATTAAAGAAGAAGCTGATCTCCGTTGGACAGCTTGACGATAGTGGCCATTCAATCCTTTTTTCTACAGGTATGTGGAAAGTATCGAAGGGAGCAATGGTTTTGGCTCGTGGAAAGAAAACCGGCACCTTGTATATGACCACAAGATTTACAGATATTATTGCCTCTACTAAAGCAGAAAATCAGGCACATCTATGGCACTATAGACTTGGCCATATGAGTCAAAAGGGGATGAAGATACTTTAGTCGAAGGGAAAGCTGCCAGAGTTAAAAAATATTGATATAGACAATGTGTGAAAGTTGTATTCTTGGAAAATAGAAGAAGCTTAGTTTCTTAAAGGTTGGCAAGACCTTAAGACCAAGGAAGCTGGAACTGGTACACACAGATTTATGGGGACCTTCTCTATTATGTGACTTTCATTGACGATTTCAGCAGGAAGGTATGAGTCTACTTTTTGAAAAATAAATCTGATGTGTTTGAAACATTCAAGAAATGGAAGGCTATGGTTGAGACTGAATCAGGTTTGAATTGTTAAAATGCTTAAGATCTGATAATGGAGGAGAATACATTGATGGAGGTTTCAAAGAGTATTGCGCTGAATGGTATCAAAATGGAAAAGACCGTTCCAGGCACACCACAACAGAATGGCATTACTGAACGGATGAACAGGATCATCAATGAACGAGCTAGAAGCATGAGGTTGCATTCAGGGTTACCTCAAACATTCTGGGTTGACGCAGTTCATACTGTAGTTTACTTAATCAACTGTGGTCCATCAGTTCCTTTGAAATTCAGATTGCCCGAGGAAGTATGGAGAGGAAAAGAGGTACAACTCTCTCATCTCAAGGTCTTTGGGTGTGTTTCCTATGTTCACATAGATTCTGATGCTCGCAACAAGCTAGATGCCAAATCCAAGAAATGTTTCTTTATTGGCTATGGAGATGAAGAATTTGGGTTTCGGTTCTGGGATGATCAGAACAGAAAGATTATCAGAAGCAGGAACGTGATCTTCAATGAGAAAGTTTTGTACAAAGACAAATCAAGTATAGAATCAGATATGGCTGATTCAGATACAAGTCCATAAAAATATGAATTCATAAGATTAGAAAGGCTTCTTGATGTTATCGAGTAGAACAAAAATCAAGAGCCTTTACAAGAAGATTCAGGCACATCTAACCCACTACTATACAGGAAGATGCGGAATCATGCAAACCAACTGTTTATGTTCGCAAGTCTTGAAGGACCGTAACCCCATAACGGTCCACACTTCTATTGAATTATATTTTGCTGACAGATGGTGGTGAACCGCAAACTTATGAAGAATCTTTATAAGATGGAAACTCAAGTAAGTGGGAGTTAGCCATGAAGGATGAGATGGATTCATTGTTGAAGAACAAGACTTGGGAGCTAACCACACTACCTGAAGGAAAGAAGGCTTTGCAAAACAAGTGAGTTTACAGAGAAAAGATTGAGCATGACAGAAGCAAACGGTTCAAAGCAAGACTTGTTGTAAAAGGATTTCAACAAAAGAAAGGGGTTGACTACTCTGAGATATTTTCTCCAGTTGTGAAGCTCACAACAATCAGAATTTTTCTGGGGATAGTAGCTGTAGAAAATTTACATCTTGAACAATTAGATGTAAAAACAACATTTCTTCATGGTAACTTGGAGAAAGACATTTACATGCAAAAACTAGAGGGGTTTGCAATACAAGGAAAGGAGAACCAAGTCTGCAAGCTAAAGAAAAGTCTATACGGTTTGAAGCAAACTCTAAGAGCCTGTTTGGGGTGCTTTTCAAAAGCGCTTTCGAAAAAATTTGAAATTTTTTTTTTGCTTTAAAGTAATATGTTTTTGATGTTTTCAAATCATTTTGATATGCTGATCTCAAAAATGATTTTTAAAAAATAAAAAAATATTGTTGGCACACTTTTCTAAGTGAAAAGCACTTTGAAAAGCAACCATAACCACACTCCCAAACACCCTCTAAGACAGTGGTACAAGAAGTTTGACAACTTCATGTGTAGTTCGGGGTACACAAGATGCCAAGGTGATCATTATTGCTATGGCAAACATTTTGACAACTCCTACATCATTCTACTATCATATGTGGATGATATGCTGATTGTAGGATCCAGCATTGAGGAGATTGACAAGTTGAAACAACAGTTGTCAAAATAGTTTGAAATGAAGGATCTGGGAGCTGCTAAACAAATACTTGGCATGAGAATCATCAGAGATAAAGACAAAAGCATACTAAAGCTTTCACAAATAGAGTATATCAAGAAGGTTCTCAGCAGGTTTAGTATGGATAATACTAAACCAGTAAGTACACCTATGGGGAATCATTTCAAGCTCAGCAAAGACAAATCACCAAAAACTGAGCTAGAATATGGATACATGGATAAGATTCCATACGCCTCAGCTATCGGCTCTTTGATGTATGCTATGGTCTATACCAGACTAGACATTGCCCATGTAGTGGGAGTTGTAAGCTGATGTATGAGCAATCCTGGAAAGCAGCATTGGGAGGCTGTAAAATGGATCATGAGGTACTTAAAAGGTTCCTCAGAAACTTGTCTTAGTTTCACAGCTGGTTGTTTGAAACTTGAAGGTTTTGTAGACGCTGATCTAGCATGAGATATTGATAGCAGAGAGAGAACTACAGGATATGTATATACTCTAGGAGGCACTGCTGTTTCCTGGAGTTCTACCTTGCAAAAGATCATCGCTCTTTCAACAATAGAAGCTGAATATGTTGCAGTTTCATAATCTGCAAAAGAGATAGTATGGCTATAGAGTTTTCTAAAAGAATTGGGCAAGATGAAAGGAAAGGAAACTTTGTATAGCAACAGTCAAAGTGCAATCTTCCTTGCCAAGAATCCAGCATTTCACTCGAGGACTAAGCATATTCAGATCAAATATCACTTCATCTGACAATTGCTGGACGATGAGCAACTAATGCTAGAAAAGGTCTGTGGAAGCAAGAATCCAGCTGACATGTTAACCAAAGGAGTTACATTTGATAAACTGAAGTTGTGTAAAACTTTAGTTGGTCTTCAAGAATAAAAGATAATTTCATTGTTTGTCTCTAAGTGGGAGATTGTTAGAATAATGGAGACCACTACTAGAAAATCGATAAATACAAACGGAAATACTGAGGGAATATTTCCGTCGGTAAATTTCCGAGGGATTTTACCGACGGAAATATTCCCTCGGTATATACCGAGGGAATTACAGTCGGAAAAAAATAAAACAAAGTAAAAAAAATGATGATTTGTCAGGATTTACCAACGGAATTATCGACGGAATAAATTCCGTCGGTAAACTGTAAACACTGTTCATTATGTCAATTACAAGGGGAATCACTGATGGACAAAATCCGTCGGTATTTTCCAGAGAGCTCTAGAATTGTTCACTTTTCAATTGCACTGTTAATTATTGTTCTTTATGGACAAAATCACCGACGAATTGAAAATTTGTCGGTGTTATTTGGCGGTTTTCTGAAAAAATTCAATTGATTTAAAATTTTCATTTAAATATTACAGATAGAATCACCGATGGATTGAAAAATCATCGGTAATTATTGGCAGTTTCTGAAAACTTATTACGAAATTGAAAATTTAAATTAAATATTACTGACGGAATTACCGATGGAATAATTAAAAAAATATTAATATTCAATTATCCGTCGGTAAGTCCGTCGTTAATGCGCCTAAATAAAAAGCCTGAATCCTCTTATTTCACAAGAGACAGACTTATTTATTCTTCTTCTTCTTCTTCTTCACTTTATGTAAAAAACATCAATATCTATTTCTTTCACTTCTTTTCTCTCCTCATCTCCTTCTCTTTTCCTCCATGCTCGGGTATGTCTTCTTCTTCTTTCTTCTTTTATCATCTTAGTTTTTTTTTTTTTATTTAATATGCTTTACAAAATGTTTTTTTCTCTCCTTAGCTTTACTTGCAACTACATTAAGGTAAGATTTTTCTTCCTTTTTCATGATTTTTTTCACTATATTTGTTTTTTATTTTATTTTCAATTGTTTTTGTTCTTAATAATTGTCTAAATGTTGTTGTGAGATTTTTTTCATATGAGATCAATTTTTAGTTAATTTATTTATAGGATTTTTAAATTTTTAGCAATTGCAACTTCATTTTTTTCATATGAATTTTTTTAGTTGAATTTATTTTTTCATTTTATTTATTTGTTACAAATTTGTTTGAGTTGATTTTCTTATTCTTTTTTCCAAGCATTTTGAGTATATATTATACAATGTTGATTTATGTTAATTTAATTATTTTATAATTTTATAAAATGAATTTTTTAAAAATGTTTTTAAATAATTACCGACGGAATTACCGATGGAATTTCCGTCGGTAATTCCGTAGGGAAATCCGTTGGTAATAAAAAAAATTATTACTGAGGGATATACCAACGAAATGAAGTGGATAATTTTATTTTTTTATTTCCGAAGGACAAAAAATTACCGATGAAAGATTCACTGACGGAGCATTTCCGTCGGTGATTTCATCGGTAATTTAATTACCGATGGAATATGTGTCTTACACCGACGGAAAAATTCCGTCGGTAAAACTGTTAAATCTTGTAATGGACAAACAATGCCCCACCTCCACTATATGCTAGTGAGAACAACTTATCTCCCACTTAGCACAAAGTGGAAGCACATGGTGGGAACAACTCATCCCACTTAGCACAAAGTGGAAGTTCATGGTGACCATGATCTCTTGTTCCCAGCTTAGTCTATAAATAGACACATTGAAGAGCTAAGGGTGTGCGGCAGAACAGAGAGAAGAAGATAGAGAGAGCTTGAGTGAAAGTGAGTTGAGTAGAGAAGAGTGTTTTTCTCTTCCTCATTGTTTGTATTGTTTCTTTGATTGATTAATACAAACCAATAGCTCCGTGGAGTAGGTAAATTGCCAAACCACGTAAATTTAATGTGTGTTTGATTTCTGGAATTTCCTAACAGAACATGTCCTAGTAGATCAATGAAGAATGAACTTTTACCAATATATTAACTAGTGGTTAGCTGATAGACCACTACAAATGTTCTGAGTTGATATAAGTTGGCATAGCGGTAGTGCATAAAAATTTAAATTCAGCACTGAATCTGTAGTTAAGTACAAGTTAACAAGGTTATTTTGGC
>Ga0325404_1007237_pt1 | contig 11588 bp, 7 predicted proteins | sample PopdelMetagenome_18_FD_205664 | JGI IMG/M metagenome (GOLD analysis project Ga0325404, IMG submission 205664) | Populus deltoides microbial communities from Bellville, Georgia, United States - Xylem-Control-R1 | ecosystem: Host-associated > Plants > Phyllosphere > Stem > Wood/Secondary xylem... | reverse complement strand
CCAAATCCAATATGAAGTTTTTATGACTTCATCAATAATGCTTTATGTGAAAAACTAGTTTATTCCCATTTCACACCTCACCAAAAGTTCTTTTCATAAATAATGACTTAGAAACTCCATGACAAGAAAGTAAACGATCTCTCTCTATCACAAGTACACTAGCTAATCTAATTCTTCATCAAATCTTCCTTTAAATGAAAGTGCTCACTAAAGTCATTCTAGCTACATAATAATAGCTTTGCATCCCTCCTCAACAGGTGACACAACACCTATTCCATTACACACACCACTAAGTGACCTTGGTATGATATGAGATCTATAACTTTACAAGCTTTTAAGAATGAACATTGCCCACACCAAGTGAGAAAATCTTTATTTTTCCGTATAGTGTTATACACTCATCTCTCTAAAATCTAAAGATTATGTGTCTATAAAGGTAAATTTATATAACTACAACAGACTTACAACTCTAGAAATATCATATAAAATGTAGAAGCATCCCAGAGCTTGTAGCAAAAGATGTCAACATTACATGCAAAATCTTTCTAACAGCATTATGTGGATTTTCTTGGGTATGTTACCATAGTCTATAGCCTGACACCATCATTTACTTTCATTATCTCACTATCAAACTCATCTTCCATTTTAGTACAAGCATACTCGTTAAAAAAAAGTACAATTAAGCTCTTCATTATCACATAATTAGAAGATGAGAGAACCAAATAATATCTTTAAGGTTTTATTAAAGAAATGCTTAATATGAAAAGTCTCTCAAACCTATTGCCACTGATTCCCTAATTAATAGAGTTTAAAATTATTTCTTATAGGAATAATTGTACATTTTCCCTAACCAAACTTTTCTCAAATTGAAACAGGATATTAAAAGTCATATTCAAGTAGAAGAAGAAAATGTGACTAGGCAAGAATATCCTTGTTTATAAAAATAAAGGGTAGAGTCTCCCAAGCACTATTGATCTCTAGTAGCCCTAAAGTATCAAGAAATAACACTAAACGATCAATTCATGATCGACTGATACTCATTGAGCTCATAACCATATCTCTGACCACCACATATACTAAAGTATTGACTTCTATCAAAGAAAAAGAATTCATATGAGATCCCTTTATTTTAAGGTGCAGCATGGACACAAAGAACTCCAAAAAGTTTGTTCTTTTCACAACGACAAAAAGAATGATACCAAGAACTATCATGCCCTAAAAAAGGAGATAAAATGATTAATTATCAAGGGTTATCTCCAACAGTTTATAAGGAAATAAATACAACTTGAACAAAAAAAAAAGAGAGAGGTTGATGTATCCTAGGATGTCTTATCCAATATTAGATAAGTTTCAAGGATTGTATCTCTATTTATATAAGAAAATATTTTAAACTTTTTAATAAACAAATCAATATTGTCTTTCTAAGTAATCTCCATAAGTTTTTTTTCATAGAGTTGTTTATCTTCATATCTTCACTGAAATCTTTGTTTCTTCAACAAAAATCTTCATATCTTCAAATGAAATCTACTTGTCTTCAATAAAATCTTCATGTCTCCAAACAAAATCTCCATGTGTCCAGCAAATCTTCACGTCTTTAAATAATAAGCTTTCTAAACTTTTATCGTGACAATGTTTTCATTGATTTTCCATTGTTATTTGCATAATTTTTACCATGACATAACTTTCAAGATCATTAGAAAAAACTATTCTCCACATAGTACATGTTTACATGTGTAATATCCCACATCGGCGGGTGAGGAGTTGACAGTTGATCTTATTAGTAGTGCTGGTTACTAACTTGTTAGATATGTTTTGGGATCATACGTGGCTATCAAGAACAAAGTCGTGAGGCCCGTGGGCCAAAGCAGACAATATCTGGCAGGTTAAACCGGGCTGTTACATTTGGTATTAGAGCCGGCTTCACTGGTTGTCTGGTTGTGCTGACGGGGTCGTCGAGCGTCTTAAGGTGGTGGATTGTAATATCCTATATTGGCGGGTGAGGAGTTGACAGCTGGCCTTATTAATAGTGCTGGTTACTAACTTGTTAGATACGTTTTAGGGCCATGCGTGGCTACCAAGAATAAAGCCGTAAGACCCGTGGGCCAAAGAGGACAATATCTAGCAGGTTGGGCCTAGCTATTACAACATGCATAGCCGAAGAAAACATGGAAACAAAAGTACATTAACACTCTTGTCTTTTCAAAACTTTGGCATGTGAGAAATGCCAGCTCTTTTATCCATCTCACACATTGGCATACAACAAACTTTACTTATGAGTCATGAAAAAAATGCCAAAAAGGCTAACTCATTCATAGGTTGAAACCATACAAACCTAAGGATAATGTAGTCTCTCTCATACACGGTAAGAAGGTCATGCTAACATATTATGCTTTGATCAAGTGTTTCAGATATCAAATGTTTTAAAAACTAGGGAGTTAAAACATAGTACAAGTAAAAAAAGTGACAGCCTTTTTGTTTGGAGGCAGCCTAAACCATAAGATGATTGTCCATTTAGCCTATCTAACCCTGTCTTTTAAGCTCTCAATAAATTATGCTTCTTTCTAACCACTGTAGGAATGCATCCAATCCCATGTAGATTCTAAAGAAGTCCAGCGACTAGCATATGCCATAATATAGAGTTACTACCTCTAAGAATGTTAGTATGATGCATATTCTCCTATACTTTCACATGAATAATCAATGTGGTGCTACATTGCTTGCCAATAACTATCTTTCCTAACCTATATTGTCATAGAACATTATCTTTCTCGCTAATGGTATCTTTCCTAACTTGTCTTCTTGTAGCTAGAAAAAAGAGTTATCTTCGCTAATGCCATAAATGGTATCTTTCTCGCTAACCTTTCTCACCATTCACTCATAAGTGCCAACCTTTCCTACCAATGATGCATAACAACCAATAACTCTTTTTTCTAGGTTACTTGCTAGGAAAATCAATTACTCTCCATCATTGATCCACTATCTATAAGGTAAGATCATGTGATCGAGGTGTGTAAATACCTCAGATCATTAGGTAAACACACAAGTTTATTCAAGAAGATCACACAGAACATAAGTTCATATAAGAACACATAACTATCATAATATTCACTTTTCTAAGCTTTTTTTCTTTTATCTATACCTTTTTCTCCTCCTATAATTTGCTAACTTAAGTATTAAAAGATCCTCTATTATGATAAGAGACTTGTTTATCATAGAATACAACTTCCAAAGATAAAGACCACATCTAAGCCTAGATATTTTTTCCCAAGATGCAGTCGTAAAAAATCCAAATTCAATTTGAAGTTTTTAGAACTTCATTAATGGAGGTGAGAAAAAGTCCAAATTCAATTTGTAGTTTTTAGAACTTCACTAATGGAGGTGAGAATTCTTACACTAACCTAATGGATACTTGCTCAAACCAATTTAAATGGGTTGAATATTTTATGAATAATTACTATCCAGTCCAGTTCGAGTAAAACATGAAAATACAAAGTCGGGTCTCTACCTAACCCAAAACCCGTCATATACCCGACTTGAAATTTATTTGTATACTAATATATTTATGCTTACAAAATTGATATAAACTACATCTTTTTATCAGCTATATATAGAGTTTTTTTCATTCCCAGACAATCAAGATGCATCCATAATTATAATTCATTATCAGGTTCAACAATTAAGTTTGTTGTATTAAAAAAAATCCACCATTTGCGTGCCAATATGAAAACAATATTTATTTATTTATAAGAACAGGAAAATTCCTTAACTTCTCTGTAACCATCTTGATGACATAAATTTTTTTCAACTATCTGCCTAGAGCCATATTTGAGAAATTAACCACCAGTATATTGTTCATGACCAGGGGAAGGTGTGTGAGCAATAAGCTACAAATCTCCCATGCCCAAACGAGAGGAGAAACAAGCACAGTTTGAAGGAACCTTCCATGCAGTTTCCTTCTCTTGATCAACTCCCCGGCCCTTTTTTTGGTTTTTACTTGCAAAATCAATATGACCGGAGGCTTTTCTTGATTTTCAAAATACATATAAATAATCTAAAATTGCACGTTTTCCGTATTTCACTTGTGATTAACAAGTTAAAAAAGCCTGCAGGTGCAAACAACCCAAGTATTGATGCTGAATTAGTAACCGGAGACAGACGAAGATACAATGCTCTCAAATTAAAATGAAATCAAAATTGCTTGTAACAGTTATTTCCCCTTTCTACCCTGGGAAGTGGCCAGAAGCTCAAAATATCTCCGGGAAAAGAAAAAACAAATAGAAATATCTACTGCAGAAAAAGTCATGTGGTTTTGAATTATAAGAGCTAGATCACACACGCACGACATTGAATATTTCATGACGACTTGAAATCCATGCAAAAAAGAGCCATGCATTCAAATTCTTGCCCGGTGGAAAGCAACAACGGCGACCTTTAGCGGTGTTTGTTTTAACAAGTTGCTTGAGGACCGCAGTTTTCCAATGTCCACTTCTCATGACAATGAAATCGTGGAATTTACCTGTAATACATACATACATATATACATACATACACACATATATATATATATATATATATATATATATAGTAATTGCAATTAAAATTAATGTCGATTCCTGTTTGTCAACTGTTTCGCGTTTGTCAACTGTTTCGTGTTTGTCAACTGTGGACATGTGAGGTCTCTAACTCTGTATTTGTAGAGGTTATCATAAATACATTAAATATATAAATAGCTTGCTTAAAATATAATAAAATACCTAAATCGTACTCATAAATCATAAAGAAGCTCTGTCTCATAATATATTTAGTTTAAAAACGAGATTGTATTGACAGCCAACTCACTTATCATCTCAATCAATATCTTAACAATATTTAATTTCAAGGGATAAGGGTAATATTAAAAAAAAAAAAAAAAAGAGGTGGAGAAATCAATGTGCGCCGTGGACATAAATGATATACTTACTATTATACTCTTTTTTAAAAAAACTCATTTACATGGCCTCTATCCTCTGGGATGCAATTGTAATTGCATAGGAATAATCCGTCATTATATTTTTTTTTTTATTAGAGTCTAGGATGTCTTCCTAGTTTTTAATTATACATTTTAATAAGTGGGATGCCCTTGAAATACAAAATAAACAAAAAGCTTTGATGCAATGGTGATTTTGTTTTTCCGTTTTAAAAAACACATTAAATTAATTTTGTTGTCCTTAAAACAAATATTTTTTAAGTAGTATTTGTAATTTTTTTTGGTCCTTTTGTGATTATCGGGTCAAGACAAAGGCAAGTCCGTCTTTTGCTTTGAAATGAACAGTAAATTTACTTGATTACCCCTTCAGTCAAGAGTTTTTAAACTATGGTCTAAGTACTTATTCATCCTTTCATTTTGGTGTTTTTTTTTTTTTGTAATTATAGAGTCAAAACAAGGACAATTTGGTATTTAAAAAAAAACACTTAAACAAGAAATGTTGTTGGTGTGTTCTATTCACGTGCCAACGTGTTAAGCCACTTCGCACGCTTCAAGCGACACGTGCAAAGGATTTAGATGGTGGAAATTGCCCATACATGACAGTGTTAAAAAAATCATGACATCCTCTTTCAAATGAGGCGGCACATAAAGTGGTCCAGTGGATAGTTTGGCTCCAGTGATGATTTCTTTCTTTCTTCTTTTTTTCCTTTTTTTGCTCTGGAAAATATGCTATCCAATAAAAAAAATCCATGTTATCTTTTTAATTTATCTTGGTATTTGATTCAGTCATCTTATTTTTTATTGTATGATTTTTGCCTTAATTTCTTTTTAAAACTTTAAATTTTCTTTTAATTGTACCCTTAATTGAAATGTTATTTTTTCTCTTACTTCGTTTTAGTTTCAGGTTTGATCCTCTTTCTTTTAATTTAGGATTTTTTTATTTCTTTTATGAAATGCTTGATTTTTTTTTTAATTTTACCCTTGAATCAATTAATGTTATTTCCCCTCTTATTTTTTAGTTTAGCATTTGATCCTCGTTCTTTTCTATTCCTATTTGTTTTTTTTTTGGGCTTTTTATCAAATTTATTTTTTTCAATTTCATCTTCTAATATTGAAAATTTATTTTTTCTTTTATTTTGTTTTGATTTCAAATTTGATAATTTTTCTTTTGATTTTGGGTTTTTGTTTTGAGTTCTTTTGTGAAATGTTTGAATTTTTTTTCAATTTTATCCTTTAATCAATTAATGTTATTTCCCCTCTTATTTTTTAGTTTAGCATTTGGTCCTCATTAGTTTATATTCCTATTTATTTTTGTTTTGGGGCTTTTTTATCAAATTCAATTTTTTTTCAATTTCATCCTTTAACATTGAAATGTTATTTTTCCTCTTATTTTGTTTTAATTTCAAATTTGATCATCTTTCTTTTTATTTTGAGTTTTTGTTTTGATTTTTTTTGTGAAATGTTTGGTTTTTGTTTTTTTTTTCAATTTTACCTTTGAATCAATGTGTTGTTTACCCCCTTAGTTTTTTGTTTAACATTTAGTTCTCATTCTTTTATATAACTTTTGTTTGTTTTGTTTTGGGGCCTTTTATCAAATTGGATTTTTTTTTTTCATTTTTATCCTCTAACATTGAAATGATATTTTTACTCTTATTTTATTTTTGTTTTAAATTTAATTATCTTTCTTTTGGTTTTAGATTTTTGACTTTATTTCTTTTGTAAATGTTTATTTTAATAATTTCACCCTTGAATCAAACTATTTTTTTTTCAACTTGATTTTTTTGTTTAGCATTTGGTGCCCATTCTTTTATATTACTATTTTTTGGAGACTTTTGTCGAATTAATTTTTTTTTTGTTTAGCAGTTGCTAGACCCAACGTTTTTGGATTCAACTACGCGTTGAGCCCAAACAAACATGGGTCTAGTGAGCTTCCAGACACAACATTATTTGGGTTGAACTACACGTTAAACCCAAGTACATATGAGATTGTCAAGCTGCTAGACACAACATTCATGGGATCATCTATGCATTAAGTTTAAATAGACGTGGGTTTATCAAGATGTCATACCTAACATTCTTGAGTTCAGGTACGTGTCGAACCCAAGTATATATGAGTCTAGGAGCTGCAATACCCAACATCCTTGGGTTCAGTCACATGTTGAGCCCAAATATATATAGGTCTTATGAGTTTCCAAACTCAATATCTTTAAATTTAGTTATGTGCTAAGCTTAAGTACATATAGGTCTAGCAAGTTGTCAGACCCAACTTTCTCGGGTTCAACTACGTGTTAAGCCTGAATAGACATATGTTTGGTGAGATGCCAAATCCAACATCCTTTGATTCAGCTATGTTCTGAGCTCAAATAGACTTGGATATAGTAAGCTATCAGACCCAACATCTCAAGATTCATCTACGTGCCGAGTCCAAATAGACTTAGATCTAGCAAGCTATAGACTCATTGCCCATAGGCTTGACATCATGCTAAGTCCAAATGGGTATGAGCTTGATAATCATTATAAGCCCCATATTAAGCCATAAGGCTTAGTTTGTTTATTATTATGACTTTTAACATAAAATATTAATGTCAAGAATAATTATCTCTCTACATGCCTAGGTGTTTAAAAGTCTTTCAAGGGCCTACCATATTTCCATCAACATTAATATTATGTAAGGGATATTTATCTCTTATTAATATTATGTAAGAGATATTTATTCCTCATTAATGTTGTGTGAGAGATATTTATCCCTTATTAATATTATCAGAAAGAAATGACATTTTAACCTTTTATTCAAGCAACATGACAAAGTTCATGGGCTATATATATCCTCTAAACCACCCAGGTAAATGATTCATAATTTTTATTATCTAAGTATTCATACTTTAATTCTTAGAAAATTTATCATACAAAAACAAGAACAAACACTCTTGTTCTTAGAATTTAAAGTTCATTCTCTAATTTATTACAATATTTTACTAAAAGCCATTGATTTTATCGTCGGAGGATCCATAAACCTTACAAAAAAAGATTGTTTTGTAGGGGTTAGACCTTCTACCACCACCAATCTTTTTTAAAAACTTGTGTCCAGGGTTTTTTTTTAATTTTTTCAATCTTTTTTTTTGTTATTATCAAGTTAGTTGAGGGTAATTTGATTTTTTAATAAACATAAAATATTTTTAAATTGATAAAGTAGCTAATGCGTGCAACGCACGTGCTAGTGTGTGAGAGGAACCCATAACCTTATAGAGGAGTGTGCAGCACCTCCTAGTGGCCATGTCATAACAATCTTCACGACGTCTTCTTCATGTTGGGGCGATGATGGGACACACTATTGCTGGTATGATGGACTGTCGTTAGCAGGATGGATTGTACCTAGCATGACTTTTTTTTTCCTCTTTTCTATCTCCTCCCCTAAAAAGTCACATTAACCATTCAAATTTCAGTGTTGTCCTCTTAGTTGTTGTTATTTCAACTTCGTCCTTTTTTTTTGTTTATGAACCTTTTGTAAAAGTTTTTTTTTTCTTAACCCTTTTGTATAATTTTTTTTTTCAATTTAATCTTTCAATCCAAATTTATGGTATTTTTCCAATTTGATTCTCATTCTTTTGATTTTTTTATCCTTTTTTTAAAGTGATTTTTCTTTTCAATTTCGCTCTTCAATCGAAAATTGATAGTTATCATCTAATTTATTTTTTATTTCAATTTTGATCCTTATTCTTTTAATTTCTAATTTTGGTTTCATATCCTTTTGTATAATTGAGTTTTTTTTTTGTTTTTTCAATTTCATCTTTCAATATTTGATTGGTTAGGGATTGGGATTCATAATTTTTCCATGTATGGTGCTTCCTGGTCACGAGTTTGAAAGTTAACATGGGTTGACATCCTCTTTTTTACTTATTTTATTTTTTAATTTCATCGTTTGACATTGATTTTATTAAAAAAATAGGATTTGTGGTTTTTTTTCTATTGGGCTATCCCAATCTCATGACCTGGATCACAGGTTTGATAAGTTAACTCTGTTGATTTTCTTCTTATTACCTTATGTGTTTGTCATGTTAACGCGAATCAATTTTTTTTCCATATTTAATTGGTTGAAAACCAAACTACATTGTTTTTTTTTTTTTTTGAAAAAACAGGTTTATTTCCAAGTTATCGTGGATAGTTTTTTTAATAAAAAAACTTGGTCAATGTATTATTATTGTTTTTTTATATCATTTTATTAAAATAAAACCAATTTATTTAAGTAAGTTAAGTTTATAACTTGAGTTGTATTTGTTTTTCTAAAAAGCATGCTAACAATATCTAATTATTATTTTTTATAAAAAAAAATGCAAAGTTGACGTGCATATTAGGCTATGGAGACGACATAGCACAACAAGGATGCTTAAAAAAATCCATAACATTTTCAGATTCGGTCAAGTCTCCAATCAATAGGTTATGAAGTGACCTATAAGATAAATGAGTTAACTTAGATGATAAATAATAATATCAATGTATAAATATGTTAATTGTCAAAGATACATAAGGAGAAGGGAGGGACAATGGGATCAAAAGTCACCAGCTACCCTTTTTCAATATCTTCTCTTAGTTTAAATTGACATTTTGTTTATGTTTTTTATTACCATTTTTCAATGGTAATTAATGTAAGTTTTTTCCATAATAAAAGAATTCAAATTATAAATAGGTTAGTAAAAATTGACCTAATAGTACGTGCATTTGCACACACACAGAGAAACGTACCCATGCACTAAGAATAACATTGATAAATTTAATTATAATAATTAGCATAGATTATCATATAAAAGATTACATTTTCTAGCATAATACATGAATCATTTATACTATGGTTTGAAATATTATTAAAAAAATTACAAACAATCGAATAATAAAAAATGGACCACCAATAGAATGCAGATGACTAAACCATCACTATACTATCATTAACAATAATTTCCTTAGTTGTGAAGTGTACAATATTATTGCCTATGTAGTTTTTTCAAAAAGTTATATCTACCTGTGGTCATTAAAGATTATACAGATTTTTTTTTAATAACGACTCAATCCATCATTATTCTAGTGTTAAGTAAATATTAGGTGACATTTCAAGTTATATGTATAAAGATATTTGAAAGGGTGAATTAATCATTCTAAATTGTGTAAAAAGTTCTCTACAATATTCAAAGTATTGTTCTAAGATGTGGATTGACCCAATAATCCATGGGCGACAATGACTAGTCTTTATATGTAAAACATAAACAATACCTTTTATGTTTTATTATCTTGACATTTAGCAAATAACTAGTATATTGGCCCCGTTTCACAGCGAGTCAATATCTATTTTTTTAAATATATAAAAAAATATTTAGTGTATAAAAAATATTTCAAACAATTTGGGTCTGACAACATTGTCAGGCCCAAGAGCCTTGGGTTAATAGCCATGCTAGACCCAATTTACTTGGGTCTGACACCCAAATAATTTGAGTCTTGTTTATTTGTCAGAGTCTGACGCGGCTTTTTGAATTTAAAAATAATAAAACAATATAAAAATATAAAAATATCCTCCATGATTATAGAAAATTACATAAAAAAACAATGTGAAAGAAAAAAAATATCCTCATATGTAAATCTTATTTTTATCTTTTTCAAGGTTAAAGATATATTTTAACTATTTAACAGCTTGTGAAAGGTCAAAAAACCCCTAGGTAACAAGTCTTAATTTTGTTAACTTTGGGGATAGAATAATATTTTTACTATGCAAATGATCGTCAAAAAATTTCCATACCCCTGCTGAAATGTTTAATGACCAATGGACTTATGAAAAATAATGAAATACCCCCCACTACCAGGGCTTTAATTTTTTTCAACCAAATGACAAAATGATAATTTAACTTTATGTGAAAAGACAACTTTAGCCCTATCCCAAGCCTTCAGAGTTTAGAAAATTCACTATGAAAGTATACAGTGGACTGTTTGTTAGTCCATAGTACACTTGCACATGTTTGTTAGACTCAAGAAGCGGGGGTTTAACAACCATGCCAGACTTGCGCCTGGGTATGACAACCATGTCAGACCAACACCTGGGGTGACACCAAACATGGTTGCCAGCCCATGCCTGGGTCTGGCACCAAACATGGTTGTCAGACCCAAGGTGCTTGGGTCTGGCAACCTATGCCAGACCCAAGTAAGCAACAAACAAATAGAGGATAATTGTGCACTTAGTTGTCAGGAGAGAGAAAAGAAAGAAAAAACGCAAACAATCGATCATCGGTGGCAATCCAACTATAATATGGCTACACGCGCTTTTTCATATGGAAGAGGGCACGACTGCACATCTAGTTATACGGCGGTTGGCCAGATTTGACCTCCGGAAAGCATCTCACACGCCTCGTCGCCGAGACGTGTAGAACACGTGTTAACAACTTTTTGATTAAAAAATAAAAATACAACATGAAAAATACTAAAACATCCCATGGTCCTCTTAACTACACACCATAGCCATGTAATTTAATTGTCGCAATCCACAGTAATCTGTGTCTAGAGCTACAGTAAAATCCCCACGTCATTTAGCTTTTTTTATAATATAATCAATATGTTTAAGCTATATGTATAACATGTAAATTCT
>Ga0325404_1007236_pt1 | contig 11588 bp, 6 predicted proteins | sample PopdelMetagenome_18_FD_205664 | JGI IMG/M metagenome (GOLD analysis project Ga0325404, IMG submission 205664) | Populus deltoides microbial communities from Bellville, Georgia, United States - Xylem-Control-R1 | ecosystem: Host-associated > Plants > Phyllosphere > Stem > Wood/Secondary xylem... | reverse complement strand
AAAAGCTATTGATTTTAGTTAGACTGACTTGATAGGGATTTAGACTGACTTGATAGGGATTTTTATGGAATGGATTTGTTTCTAGATAGGAGTTTAATTTTAATGTAAAATTTATCACTCTTGAGCATTTTTATTATTATTATTCATGAATTAAAAATATGTTTGGAAACATGGGCGTTCCTTTAAAATTTTTTAAAAAATATATTAAAAATTATTTATATTTTTTGTTTTCAAATCATTTAATATGTTGATCTTAAAAATAATTTTTAAAAAATAAAAAAAATATTATTTTAATATATTTCCAAATAAAAAAAACACTTTGAATCGCTATCACAATCTCAAACAGATTATAAATTAAAAAAAAAATGTAGCATTCAAATAAAAATGAATAATATTTATTGGAATTATTATTGGATTAAGTGTAAAAAAAAGAATAAAATCTAGTATTCAAATAAAAATGAATAATATTTATTATATAAACAACTTATATATGGTAAGCCCTTAAAATTAAACTAAAGATTAATTAAGAACATTAATTTCGGTGCTTCTCTTGTTCTGTTTTATTTTTATATTTTTCCTTCTCGGCGGATCTCTTGTTCTGTCATGGAAATGGGCCAGTTTTCTAAGAAATTGTTGGGCCCAAGTGCCTTCGGCTTGCAGATGTTACGGGAACCAGCAAGCAGAACCATATACATAGCCATTTGATCTCTCACGGGCCCCTCTCCCTTCCCGTTTTAAAGCCCGGTGATAGAGCCTCTAGTTACAATTACTTTATTACATTTAATATATATATATATATATATATATATATAATGAGCTCGGTTTTTTACTGTGGTTCTAGACAGAAAAAATTATAAATTAAAATAGTATAAATATGATTTTATCATTGCTAGAAAAATTGATCAAGCCTGTAATTTGGGTAGATATATTTTTTCATGAGATATATTCGTTATTGCAAAATTGATTGGAAATAGAATGATTCGGACATGTTTTTTATAATGTAATGATTATTTTCACTTCAAAAACAAAAACAACAAAATTTTGAGTAAGGGGCTCTTTTGTCTTTTTAAAAATGAGCGGTAAAGTTATAGTCATGAGACTCATGACCTTGGAAGAGAAACAAATATAATTGCATAGAGGGGCTTTTCTATCTTTTTCTTTTTGAAACTATAAAATAACGAGATTAATCTTACAATTAAAAAAATGTAGAGACTATTTCTGAGGGAGTTTTGTTCCTTTTTACTGATTTATTGTTATTTTTAGGTTTTGTCATAAACAGCTTCATAATTTCAAGTTTTTAAATATTATTTTTAAAAAATTATTGACACGTGAATTGTGAAGGACCATGCAGTGACTAAAATCCTGCTTCCGCCATGATGTTGGAATCAGCGTGTCATTTTCTTTCTAGCGGTGTGGCGCGTGCTCATAAAAAAGGTTATTTATTAAAAATTTATTTATTTATTTATTCAAATTATCATTTGACATTTGGTTATTAAGCTTTTAGCTTTATTTTTTATGTTTTTTTTTTAGTTATCACGATCTTATATCACGGGTAATAGGTTAGTCAAATAACCATGGTTGCCTAATGTTTTTTCCCTCCATGTTTTTATATGATATTGAATTATTTTTTTAACAATTTCATACTTTGGCATTAAATTATTGGGCCTTAAGCAATGTGATTTTTTCATTTTTCTTTGCTAAACCGGGCCAGCTTGCATTTTCTTATTCATTGTTTTTTATTTAACTTTAGTCTTTTTTGCTAGGTCTTTCTTTTGAAAGTCTATTTTTTTATATATCTCGATCTCATGTCGTGAGTGGTAGGTCAATTAAGTTAACCCAAGTTGACTTAATTTTTTTTCTCAGTTTTTTTTTTATTTTTTTTAGTTTCATCATTTTGCATTAAATTTTTTGCCCTTGAGCTTTGTTATTTTTTTAGCTTCTCTTTTTGTTTTGTTATTTCAAGAGGGGGTTGGTAAAGTTAACCCAAATCAGCTTGCATTTTCATTCACAATGTTTTTTTTATTTAACTTGGGTTTTTTTGTTAGGCTTTTTTTAGGTCTAATTTTTTTTTATTCTGATCTCTTGTCGCATGTGATAGCTTAGTCAAGTTAATCTGAGTTAACTCGGATTTTTTTCCCTTGATTTTTTATGACTTTTTTTTTCAATTTCAACATTCTGTATTAAATTATTGGTCCTTGAGCTCTATTATTTTTTTCACTTTTCTTATTGTTTGGTTATTCCGAGAGCGGGCTAATAAAGTTAACATGGATTGACTTGGGGTTTTTTATTTTTTTTTATTGAACTTTGGTTTTTTTTACTTAGTCATCCTTTTAAAATTCTTTTTTTTTTTATCCTGATCTCACATTATGAGTTGTTGTTTCGTTAAGTTACTCTGAGCTGACTCGGATATTCTTTTTTAGCGTTGTATTTTTTAAAGTTTTTTTTTTGTTTTCATTTTTGATATTAAATTATTAAACCTTGAACTTTACAATTTTCTTTCATTTTTTTACGGGTTTTTTCGGTCACATATACCATGACGCATTTTAGTTAATATAACCCGAGCTATATGTGGTAGTGTGTTGAATGAACCTTGTCCCTGTATTGGTAGGCAACTGACACCCATTTTTACAATGTGAGCTCTGTAGCTAAATTAGCTCCATTCCCTGGAACCTATTTTGCACACCCCTGCTCTCCATTCAACTCTCTCTGCTACTTCCTCCATTGAACACAACCACCACGCCTGCCACCGCTTCGCCCACCCATCATTTCCGCCTATCCACTGAACCTCTCCGGTGACAAATCCTCCATTGATCACTTATTATTATTATTATTATTATTATTATTCGATTGAATTACAATATATAGGGGAATATGGCAAGCGGGCAAGTGTCAAAACGAGTCAAGTACAAGAGCTCAGTGAAAGACGCTGGCACTCCTGGTCGACTATTTTTGGTATTTTTCACTGCCTTTTCTTTCCGGGCTTTCAATTTCATCGTCAAAGATTGAAACTTGATTGCATTTTTTTTTGTGTTTTTGGGTTCGGGTGCAGACTTTGGAGAGGTTAATGTTCAAGCCTAACAGTCCTAATTCTGCTACAAAGCTTAATATGGAGTTTAGATTCATTAAAAGTAAAGGACTCAGTTCATTTTTTGTTTGTTTTGGTGGGATTTTGTATCTTTGTTTTTGGTGTAATGGTTTGTGTTTCTATTTTTATGTACATTGAATGCGTAGATCATAGGTACACTAAGGAGGGATCAAATAAAGCACCAATGCTTAATCTCACTTCGAGTCAGGTACCTGTGTTGCATATTATAGAATTGTTTGTGGTTGTTAGTTATTTCTATTTCTTGTGTTTTTAATGTTGTACTCAAATGTTTTTTTTTTGGGTGTTGTAGGGTGTGAATTACATATTTGAGCTTGAAAGTTATGATGATCTCCACGTTTGTAAAGAGTGTGTGGGTAAGTCTCGATTCTCAAGCATAGGCTGATTTCAAGTTTCTCTATGAAGCATTGGCTGTTGATTAGAGATTATGATTTATTATGGAGTCAATAGTAATGTTGTGTTTGGTATATCGCAAGCAGAACTGTAATGCAATAGCAAGTGTGAGATTGATTGACATATTTCAAATAAAACACACATGCAGTTGTATTCTGGTTGGTATGAAGAAAAAAGGTTCAGGGGAGAAGAATCATCCCTCTTCTTTTGTGGAACGTAGTATATATATGCTCATCTTTGTAAACAACACGATCAATTGCTAATGTGTAGGATCTGTTATTCTTGTTTAATTGCACCAAAATATAATCATTCATCACTCTGCTATCGCAATTTGTGATCCAACAAATAGTGGGATGATTCATATATTTACATTCCCTTAGATCCTTCATCCCATTATGCCTCTTATTCATTTCTCTCCCATGAGAGAACTCTAAATCTGTGTCCTAAGGGGTTTATATTTCAGCATGGCACCTGTGTATGGACATGGAGTATATTTGCTGTGACATTTTTTCATTAAGCTTACAGTGTTGTCAAGTTTCTATGCTGTAATCTTGCTCTGACATGAACCATTTTTCTCTGCCTTCATTGTTGAGTTCATATGAGAAAGGGAAGACGTATATCTCTATGTTCATTCTTATTTGTGATTAATGAGGAACCCCGGATAGATTAAAATATAGCCTTCTATAACCATTAACTATGGGACATCATAATGAGTTTATCTAAGCCCTTGCCTTCTTTTGCTCTCTGTTTCATGGAACTTGTCAGAGTTTTCTGCTTTCTTACAACTTTTATAAATTTTTTACTGCATGCTGTTTATACTACTGATAATCATAATAATATGTCAGTCCTCGGTGTACTACTTCTGAAGCTCTGGTGTTTGGTGTCTTGTAAATAGGCAAAGCCCTTTCGAAGACCGAAGAGACACCAAAGCCTGTAGACACTTCTGAAGTTCCCTCTGAACAACCTAGTACAGAAGAACTGCTTTCCAGGATGAATATGCTGCGAGAAAATAGGTAAATTTATTTACTCAGACTCTTGATTTGGAGCAATTGTAGTGCAAATCCTTTGGGCGACTGCTTGGCAATCATGTTATTTTATAATAATGCAAGTCTCTTTTATTTTCTCCTTGAAACTGATACTAATTCTAATTGTGCTTCAGTTAAATTTAAGATGTACTTTCCCTTTGGTTCTATTTTGTCTGGCATAATCTCAAATATAATGGTAAAAGAGAGCACTTCTTGTGGTACATGCCATACACAACTATCTAAGAAGGGAAAATATATCTTTCTTAAAAAGAATTGTTTGACAGAAGACCTAGCCTCAAGTTCATAGATGCTCACTAACACTGGTTGTTTCAAGCTTGTAAAGCGACAATATCAACTGTACAAAAATAAGTTGCTAATGAAGATTTGATGACTTTGCCAAGGATCAATTAACATGTCAAACTTCTTGTATTTAAAGAAGAAGAGTTATTCTTTTCATGGTACTTGCAGTGCTTGCTATCAAATTTCTACTTGGTAAAGTAGTGTAACCTGTATTAGGAACATAAAAATAAGGAATTTAGAGTTTAAGAGCCTCCGAGGTAAATTTGAACAGAGCATAGAAAGATGATGGGCAATGAGTTCAGAAATCAATGCTTTAATATTTTTTTCTGATGACAAGGAAAAATGTGCTGGACATATCTAATTTTCTCCTTTATTGAGCCAGCATGCTAAGAATATCTTACCTTTTTGAAAAGTTAACCACACTATATTAGCTGCTGTGCTTTGATTTAATGACCATCATCACTGGATTTTTTCCCCTGCTAAATGCATCTTTTTTTAATTGGGCTGATGTTCTTATCTCTGTGATCCATTTGACCACTAAAATTTGTCATTCAGCGAGTTGCAGAAGCTTCATAAGCGGTTTGTGAGTGATGGTGTGTTGACAGAAGCAGAATTTTGGGCAACTAGGAAGGTTAGTGTTCTTTGAAGATTTATGCTTGATTATTTTGCTTTCATGATGTGTCTTTTCATTTGTATTTGAACTTGCAGTTTCTATCGGTTTGGATCTTAATGTTTTCTTCAATGAAACCATCTGCCTAGAAGCTGTCATTCTGATTGTGAAAGGCAGTATTATTTAGGAATATTTAATTGCAATTCTTCCTCCTTAAATTGAATTGCAGAAGTTGCTTGGTGGGAACACTAGCAAAAAGTCAAAACAACGGACAGGCCTTAAAAGCGTCATGCTTTCAGACACCAAGCCCTCAACTGACGGTCGAGTACTATACACCTCCCTCCCTCCTCAACCCTCTCTATGTGTGTGTGTGAACATGAGCTGGTGCATATATTCTTGCCTGTTTGTCTTTGCTGTTGAGATTTTTTTATCTGTTTTCATCTACTTTCTTTGTGGCCTTTTTGACGTGAAAAGTTTTTACTTCTTGCAATTCCAGACAAACAAAGTCACATTTACTTTGACGCCTGAGATTGTTCGTGAGGTAAGATATCTCATGATTATTCAATAACAAGGATAGTACAAGATTTTAGCTTATGAATTTTCATTGGTGGTAAAAAAGTATTCTTCATGCTAAATCACATCCTAAATTCCATTAGAATAGAAGCCCTGCGCCCATATTCTTTCACCTATTTTGTAACTTCTTCATTCTTCCAGTTATTTAACAATTAAATCGTGTCCCAGATTTTTGCAGAGAAACCAGCAGTTCACCAAGCATACTTGACTTTAGTTCCCAAAAAGGTAATGAGAGCATTGGAACTACTTTTTAAATTTTCAAGGGTGTTTTCATGACAATATCTTGATAATTCTCTCAGTAAATAATTATCCCAAGTTGAGGCACGTCTCATAATTTTGCTTTTATGAACTCTTCTGGTGTGTTTAATTTTTTATTCCCTGAGTTCCAGATGTCAGAAAGGGATTTCTGGAGCAAATATTGTAGAGCAGAATACCTCCAGCATGCAAAAAATGCTAATGCTGCGGCTGCAGCAGCAGCAGAAGCTGCTGAAGATGAGGAGCTTGCTCTTTTCCTGAAACCTAACAATATTTTGGCCAGCGAAACTCGGCGGAAGGTATCCATTCTTGGTTGGTTATTTCATATATCTTTTTAAAAAAACTGGGATGTTTCTTCGTACTTTTTATGTCCTTTTATTCTGAATTAAGATATGTTGATTCAATCGGTGCCTTTTGTTCCAGATCAGAGGTGTTGATCCAACTCTAGACATGGAAGCTGATGAAGGGGATGATTATACGCATCTTCCAGTAAGTTGTATAACGCCAATTTTCATATTAAGACTATATTCCTGGAATTTGTTATTTCCTTGTGAATTATTTATAAATGGTAAGCTTGGATGTAAAACTCCACTGGGAAATAACGCTAGAGTTTGTATTTCCTGCTTATCGTATACTAATTTTCGAAAAGAAATGCTAGATAGGTTTATTGAGAAAATGGAACATCTCAATAAAAAATATAAAATAAGGGTTTTCTTCCCTGCTTAACATCCTCATGTATTTGAATTAAATTTAAACTTAGCATTATGTTACTTTCTGGTGGAAATCCTAGTTTCTTCTCTAGGTTGATTGTCTGAACCTGTCATTATGTGCTTTTATATCTATCTCTTCTAATCATGGTTGCACTTTTAAAATACAGGATCATGGCATTGTCCGTGACGGTAGCAAGGAAATAACCGAATTGCAGCATGAACTATATAGAAGAACTCTGTCGCAGGACCTAAACAGGCATGCTGCTGTTGTTCTTCAAGGATCACCTATAGGTAAGAGTTTTCTATCAAAGTTTGCTTCTAAGTGCTTTAAGTGTGCAATGAATGATTTTGTGTCTGTTTCTTGTTTAATTTTCTGGTGTTCGTACCTTACAAGTTGCGACTAGATACCTTGTGAAATTAAGATTTGTCATCTTATAGATGAGGAGCAATTGAAAGACACACAGACTGTAGCAGAGGCACTTGAACGGTCAAAACAGGGTTAGTATGGTTTGTGTTGACTTCCCTTTACCCCTCCTCTATTTGGTCATGTATGAAAACATCCTTGTGTTTCTGTTGCCAGGACAGAATACTTCAAATGAAGAAGCTGATATCAATGCAAACCAGGACAGATTGAGTAGAATTTTAAAAATGATGGAAATTGATGATCTTCAGGCGTCAATTGATCTTCCTTTGGCACCGCTTTCTATCAAGGTTTGATCGACTTCTTGTCATCAAGAGTCTGGTGTAAATTTTTTTAATTGAGATGCATGATTTGACGTTTCTGAATCCAGGATCCAAGGGACTACTTTGATTCTCAACAAGCTAGTGCTCTTAAAACTTCCAGAGATACCAGTATTGGAAATGATCCAGTAAGATGCACCCTGAGTGTGGAAGAATCATATGCTTCTTTGAGGGACTCCATTTCCCACATAAAAAACACAGGATTGGTTGATCCCATGGTTACACCTGAAGTTGCTGCTAAGGTAATGGATCTTAAATTATCTGCTGTTTATTTGCTACATATTATTGGAAAACTTTCATATTACCGTTAATACTGTAGTATATCATGTGACTATGATGCAGGTCCTTTCGGTCTTGACCCACAATATCTCAAGCACCAAATATGATATTGGGAAGAATCCCGGGCTAAGTGTTTTGGACACGTTGCCAAATACAATTAAAGAGGAGCTGATATATGTGAGTTTTTGTAATTTATATGGATCTTGTTTCAGGGGAAAAAATGAATGCTTTGCGTTGGATCATGCATTGGCCGATATTGCTGTTAATGCTAGTTTACTAGTTTTCATTTTGTCAGCCTTACTGGATTATTGCATGATTTTGATTTACTTTCCTGTTATCTCATGTTCATGTGGAAAATCTTGCCTTCAGCACTGGACGTCTCTTCAAGAGTTATTGAGGCATTACTGGTCATCATATCCAATCACTACTATGTATCTTTATAGTAAGGTAAATGCAGTTGTTCTTTTGTCACATTGTGCTACCTTAAATAAAATGAGTGAAGTTGTTTCTTTTTATTTCTGGATTCAGGGTTTCAATGAGTGTGGCATGATATTTGAACATAAAAAACGCTGCTTTGGTCAGTATCGGGATTGAAAAGGGACAGCTTTAATGACTATATCAATATAGTTAAATAATGAAACCATGAATACCTCGTTATTTTTCCCTTTTTTATTTTGTAGAAGATTTTCTCTTGCCATGAGGTTGGTTGGAAATAGCTTTTCCCAACTGCCAACATGCTAAAGAGATATTGCTTTGAAGAGGAATTCCTTTCGTTGTACCATCATCTGATCTTTCAGTTTTCTCTCTGTTTATTGAATATTTGCAGGTAAGCAGGTTGAAGGATGCAATGTCAAAAATTGATTCTCAGCTACAGGTAATTTTGGCTGTAAGCTCCTTTTGTGCTTTCCTTATTCGCCCATTCAGAGTTCTTTTCTGTGACAATACAATTCTAGTACCTAACTTATCGCTTCCCTTCCCCCTCCTCTCTTAAGTCTCAAACTGCGTCTTTCTGGCTCTTTGCATGTAGTGTCAGTGCGATTTGACCCTCACTGCAATGTATAAACACTAAATGCTAATTATCTGTGATTGTTACTAGTTGTTGACCAATTCCATCCTTTACTTGACCAGTTGAATATCATTTTTATCTTTTCTTGTCTCTCGTAACAGAAATTTATGGGCATCTTTTTGTAGACCTTTCATGTCTTGTTTAGTATAATAATTCTGTTAACATTTTTGCATCTGATTACAGTTCTCACTTGAATGAAGCACATTGTGAGTGTGTTGGATATTCATTACCTAAGCTAAAATTTTCTTCATAACATTAAATTTCCATGTTTGTGCTTGGTGTTCTTGGGACATTGGGTTTCTGCATTCTGTTTTTTTTTTTTTTTACATTAAAATGTTCTTGGCACTTGCGGGATGCATGCAACCTGTATTTGTTACCTACTTACTTCTCCAACGTACTATTCCATGGGTTTTGAATGAAGCTATCAAAGTGCTTATTCCTTTTTCTTTTAAATCTCAGGAGCTGAAGGAATCTGTGCAGTCAGATCTTCGACATCAGGTTACTCTACTAATTCGACCAATGCAACAGGTTAACACTTCTTTCCACTTCTCCATTTAACTCAAGGGTTTGATGCTTTGATGTATTAAAATTTTCATAGCAGCCGTCAATTATCTGTTTGAGCTGTTAGTAGACTTCTTTTTGACTGAAATGTTAACCATGGTTTTGAGTTTTTTGAAGTGAGATTGGAATTACAAAAGTTAACAAATACCCTAATTTTCTATTGTTTTGCCAACTCTGCCAAGATCACAAGCCAATTGCAAAATATTCTGAATTGTTTTTTGCATTTGCATTTTAGTTTTGGCTGGAATTCATGGAAGACCATTTTTGCAGGCTCTAGAGGTAGCTATGCAACATTATGATGCAGACATGCAGAAGAGATCATCGTGAAGTGGAGAGAGATCAAATGGACATACCTAGGGAAATTTTTATCCTTGTGTCACTTCACAAACATCATGCTGTGACATTATTTGCCACCTTCAAGTCAATTTTACTACTGAGTTCATATTATTTACATACAAAGGTGATTATAAGTGAGCATTGTTAGAAATAGAAATAGAGGGGTGCCTACATGGTCTATCATCATCGAAATATGTATTGCTAACTATGGATACTATCAACGAAAGCCAGATTTTCTAGTATGCAACAAAGTTGGAGCCCCTGTTTTGACCTTGGTGATTTGCTCCTTCAATTATTTGATGTCAATGCAGTTATGTGCCCACATATCCTGATTAGTAAACAAGTCAAGGATTTCTGTCCACTGATAACAATGTCAACAGCAAAGGGAGATGCGATTGTTTTTGCCATCTAACATCCAAAAAAAAAAAAAAACGAAGTAAAAGACATCAAAATGCAAAAGGGGCAATTCCGTTCATCTTGAGAAGTCCATTTTTGAACTAGTTTTGTAGGATAAATGTGTGTCGAAATGGACACAAATTAACACAGCTGTGTGGAAAGTCATGATCTTCAACCCCATTGCAAGATCAGATAAGCTGCAAGGCATCTGTTTCAATTTAACAAATCTGAGAACCATGAGACATTGTTCCTTTCAACAATAGCTACAGTCAAATAACAATAAACAAAAGTTATTACGATCCAAAACTAATGCCAATGAGTCAGTCCCAACAAGCACCTAAAAACAAGAACAAGTTAGGAAAAAAACAGAAACCCTGAAGGAAATGCTACTAGAAAGGAGGAGGAGGAGGAGGAGCATAACCCATGAAAGGCCTTCCAATTCCAGCTCCACAAAGTGAACCACTGACACTAGAATCACATTCATGAAAAGCATCCTTCAACTTGTGAAACCCATTCTTGTAAATTCCAAAACCAAACAACAACCCTATCAGGATCGCCACCAGTACCACACATGTGCACAACATGCACACCCTCTTCCCACAGCACATCTTTGCTAGCTGTTTTTCAAGAACTTGCGTGTTTTGAATCTTGGAGTTGCGTTAAGGGAAACAAACACAGTAAATAAAGTTGAACGTAACAAATATGAGAATTGTTAGCTTGAAAGCAAAGCAGATAAAGAGGAGAGATTCTGATGGTTTCGATATTATTCTGATGTGGATGGTTTTTATTGGTTCATGGTCTCCACTTGCAGAATCATCACCATTGGGGCCATGGATGAAAGTAGACTGTTTAGCTTCGCGTCCACATTACTGGGAACGTGGTAAGTTTCTTGAATGGTCCTCTAAGTTTTTGAAAACCGTCATTTTAGTCCGTTAACTAAATTTCTTTGTTATCTAGGTAGACAATTGTTTAGGAATTAAGTTATATATATATTTTTTAGATTTTTTCTACACAAATCCCTTAAATTTTATGTCAAAAAAACAGGTGATTTATCATCTTTTCAATCTAAAAACTCATTGTTTTTTTTTTCCTCTCCTTTTTACTATATTTCTCACCCCTTAAAGTTTCGTCTACAGTTTTTTTTTTTAATATTCAACACTGAGTGAAAGATTCATTTCTTCTATAATAAAGAGAGCATCTAAAACGAATTATCTATTTTTCGTGTCAAACAAAAGGCAAA
>Ga0325404_1007235_pt1 | contig 11588 bp, 5 predicted proteins | sample PopdelMetagenome_18_FD_205664 | JGI IMG/M metagenome (GOLD analysis project Ga0325404, IMG submission 205664) | Populus deltoides microbial communities from Bellville, Georgia, United States - Xylem-Control-R1 | ecosystem: Host-associated > Plants > Phyllosphere > Stem > Wood/Secondary xylem... | reverse complement strand
AAAAAATGTTACATGATAATTTGACATGGATAATAATGTCCAATATATCTCTAAAAACAATAACATAAACATTTTACAATACGTTGTCAATACATTATTTACATGCCAATCAGTTTATGTATAGCAAATATCCATGTACAATGTTATAACTCATTTTAACCCCCCTGATTATTTAATTTTCAGAATTTAATTATTTTATTATGATAGTAATATAAATAATAATAAAAAAAGGGAGTTTGGAGAGTGAAACAAGAAGAAAGAGAGAACAATGGACTAAAAAGAGTGGGGACTAAAAAATTATACAGGAGATTATGCAAAAAATAAAAATAAATAAATAAAATAGAAAGTTAAACAAAGAGGAAAAATTATAGGGAAAATATCCTACATATTAAGAAAATAAAATTTAATTAATTAAAATTCCATTTAAGTGAATATTTTTGATCGCCAGTTCATTTTAGCAAATGATTAGATGCACTGAGAGCCGTGCCCCATGCAGCCATGCTTCAGCTATTTTACTTCGAATGCCGGCCAGCTATAAGTGCACTAAGGAAAAACTTCTCCAGATTTTCTAACTATAACTAAATTGCCATGAAAAAACAATAAAAGAACAAAGTTACAAGGTACTCGGTATCAGTTATATCCTCGTCAGTTCATCACCAAAATAACAGCTTTTTTATCAAAAAGAAGAAAAAAAAACAAAGAAAAAGGTAAGCACACTCGCAACAAGAAAAGATTCACTGGAAGAATGGTGGGCGGTGTAATTAAAAAGAGAGGGAGACAGAGTCCTAATTTGTTAAGCATCAACAGCAAGATGCATGGACAAGAGTATCCATCATTTGAAAAGAAGAGAAATTAACAAGAGAGAGAGAGACAGTGCGGGGAAACCGCATGAAAATATACCCCCAAAACTGTCCTCCTTCAACAGATTAGAGGTCTTAACAGTCAAATACATTCTCACAGGCTACAGAGATCACTCACTATTATGGGTAGTTCCAATCATAAACACGCTGAAATGACAGGGAACAAGAGCGGAGATCTCTGCTAGAAATCCTTGAAGGAGCTTCCAAGTTCCTTGGTCTTAGTCAATGAACCCTCATGCTACATAAATTGGAAACCAACCATAACGTTTCAGTAATTATAACACGCTCGAATCTACTCGCCAACTTCAACAAAAGGAAGTCCACTGACACCAAAAAAAAAAGGGTCATCAATATATATTCAAAGCAAGGTCACAAAATAAAAATTGCGTTATCAAGGCAGAAAACAAAGTTGAATTTCAATAGGAATGCCAAAATAAAAAAGGAGGCAAGGGAATGGATCAGAGTAGCTGAACTTGAAGATAATCAAACCAGAAATTTATAAAATCCAGATTATCTTGCTGTTATGAAGAGAACAGAATGCACATATATAAAATGAGTCCCTGTAAAAATTCAGCAAACAAGCTTACAAGCCACCATGTCTTGAAAAGTAATCATTATCCAATGAAATAGCAAGAGCAACAGCTACAGCTCTCTCTGCCAGAGTCAGAGGACGGGTTACTTCCAACTCTTGAATCTGTGGAAGAAAAGGAAAAACAAGCACAGACAAAAAAGCATAAAATGAAAATTGGGTATTAGAGAAACATGTTATGAGTATAGTGAGATCAGTTTGCTATTTTACCGTTCTAGCAGGGCCAATTTTCGAGTTGGGATCTGAACTCCCAAATCTTATCACGTACTGACCAGCATCAGTAAAGATCTACATTGCATCGGAAAAAAATGTGAACATTTACTTTCCATTCAGCTGCTGAAGCAACATAAAATGATGGCAGCAAACAATTAAAGCCGTTCTAGCCAATACCTTGGCAGCAAAACTCTACTTTGGTTACAATGCTTGATGGGGAAGTCATAGCTGAGTAGTATGGTGATTAAAATATGAACATGTATTAATATAATAAGATCTGTTATTGTCTCATAATTAAAGATTAATTTTTGAAAACCTGTTTTTCTTGCTATTGATAACAAATGTATTAAATCAAATTCAAGTATAATAAATCTGGCTTTTGTCTGCCAAAAGAACTTCAATCTTTTTTATCAAAAAAAGTTCAATTCATATAGAAGGAAAGCACTTCAATCAATCTTGTAAGCATATTCACCAAACAAGTATTTTGCATCGCAATAATGATAAGAATTATAACAATGTAACTTATGGCACATGAAGCTATATATGCATGGATATGTCATCATACAGCTTTTATCCCTGGCAAAACTAATATTAAGATAAAATAACCCACTTATCATGTTACAGAACCAAAGCAAATATGAACCTTAAGTTCTCTGAAGGAAACAGGTTCTGAGCACACATTTCAAGGTAGATGTTAGTGATGGGAGTGAACAAAAAATGCATGAGAATCCACACGATGGTCGGAAACATCATGTTACAAGGAATGGAGACAACCTCAAATCCGAAACCCCTCCAATCACGATCTATTTGAGCCAGCACTTCCCCATTAATGTCCTTGAGGGTAAAGGTCCAGTTCCATAAACCAGGATTTTCAACTACTGCAAACTGCTTATTTCTGTGAATAATATTGTTAGCATATATTCTCTAAATGTGAGAAAATTGGATTCACGTAAGAAATTAAGGTTTAGGCAATGGACGACTAGATAGAGCAGTAATTGAATAGAATCACAAATCACAATAGAAGGAAACACTATATTGAATCTATACAAGTTAAGCAAGTACAACAAAGAATCTAACGCTGAAATGAATGACACATGCACACACCATAATGATGCCAATAACATGTTTGCACATTGCACAAGTCAATTACAAATTCAAGCACTCATACCCTACAGTAACGTTTCCCACTTCTTTTACAATTCCTAGTAAAGGTTTCAGATCTCTACCATGAAATTATTGCTTTTCTCAATGGAAGTATGTTGCCAATTTGTTATAAGAGACAGTACTTTAGGGAGCCAAACCAACTGTGACCCCAATAGATCCCAATGTGAAGTCTGGGGAAAAAGATGCTGAGTTGATAATCCTAGAATTATTGAATGTTAATTGGGAAACTTATTTACTTGAAAATAACCAGACCTGATATAACATTTGTCTTTGAGTGCTTAGTCAACTCATGCAAAGTCCTCTACAATCTCATTGGGAAGGTTTACAGATTTTAAAATTTCTTAAGCTCCTGGGTAAGGGCTACTGTTCAAGAAATAATCCATTGAACAACGTAGGATTGTCCTATGCTGATTGTGTTGTGACAAGTTGAAGTGCAGAGGGAGAGCATATAGCTATGGCTTATAGAGCATGTAAATGATATTGGTCAGGTCTCTCCAGCAAGAGAGTATTCTCTGGAATCAAGAACAGAATCAAATCATCTATCGTAATTAAGAGTGACCCCGGGGAGTTGATTAATACTAAATCTATTTTCTTATTTATAGATAACCTAGTATAAAATCCTCTATATTACAAGAGATTCTTATATGACAAGCCAATGCAGATGTTTTCTGAAAATAAAGCAGCCACGTATGTCTCCTCAAATCCAATTTCAATGAAAGAAATAAGCACATGAAAGTAGATTGTCATTTTGCTAGCTATTTTCTGAGAAGTAAATGAGTTGAAATGGTTTATATAAATTCAGTAAAGCAATTAGATGTGTTTCTGGCTTTTGATGCAGAAACCAAGAGTTTTTTTTTTTATTTTAATTTTAGCATAGTAAAAAAATTATTGATAAAATATCACAGTGTAAAAAGTATTTAGGGAAATGACATAATTTAGAGAGTCGCAAGCGACATTTGCGATTCTCAAGTATCATCTACGACTCTCAAATTGCAAAATTATTGGATACAAGATTCAATAAATAAAGGAGAGAGAGAAAAAAACCCCAGAGGCACATCGAAACTCTGATAACGACACTATCGGTACCGTTGAAAAGATCTTAACAAGATGAATCCAATAACACCAAGGAAGGTCATTAACGGTAACCGAAGTGGGCCACATGAGCGGCCCAAAGGTAGGTGAGCCCTGACACCTTTGGACGGCTTGTGTGGCCCACACCGTTCATCGTTAGTAACCTTATTTGGTGTCATTGGATTCGTCTTATCAAGATTTTTTTTAAGGTACAAGTGGTGTCGTCATCAAAGCTTTTGTGTCTCTAGGGTCTTTTTTTTTTCTTTTTTATATTCTTTCTCCTCTCTCCTTATAATTTATGAAGAGATAGAAGAGAGAGAAAAGTAAAAAAAAATAGAGGACTCGAAGGCACACCGAAACCCTAATGATGACACCACCAATACCATAAAAAAGTCTCAACAAGACAAATCCAACAACACCAAAGAAGATCATAAACGATGAACGGAATTGGCCACATGAACCGTCCAAAGGTGTCGGGGCTCACTTGTCTTTAGGCTACTTGTTTGGCCCACTCTGATCACCGTTGATGACCTTTCTTGGTGTTGTTGGATTCATCTCGTCGATATCTTTCTAACGGTACCGGTGGTGTCGTCATAGGAGTTTCGGTGTGCCTCCAAAGTCTTTCTTTCTTTTCTTTTTTTCTCTCCTCTCTCCTCTCTTTATTGAATCTTGTGTCCAACAATTTTACAATTTGAGAGAGTTGCTCTCCTCTCTCTTCTCTCTTTATTGAGTCTTGTGTCCAACAATTTTACAATTTGAGAGTCGCAGATAACACTTGCTACTAGCGAATCGCAGATAACACTTGCAACTCACGAATCACATGTCATCTGCGACTCTCTAAACCATGTTATTTTACTAAATATTTTTTGCACTACATTGTTATATCTTCTTCTTCTTTTTCACTATGCTAAAGTCCCAAAAAACTCTAGAAACCAAAACATTTAGATTTCATATATCTTTATGTGATTGTTTTAGACAAGGGAGAAACCTAATGCTAAAGCCAGCATGTCTATTTGGCTGGCTTGACCCGAACTGGAACCGGCTTCCAAAAAAATACTTTCCTAGCTAATATTGTAGGATTTGGGATCTAAATTATCAGAGAGTGGTTCTGAAATTTTGCTTTCTATAGGGGTAATTTTGTAAAAGTTGAGCATTCAACAGCAAGTTTAATTAGCTCGAGAGTACTGTGCTTTCATAATGTACTTACTGTCATCCCTTTTTAATTAATTTTTCCAATTTTCCCAACACCAAGGCCACTAACCTTAATTGCACACTACAATTATAAATAATATTGAAATGACTTGGGCAATGGTATGCCAGAAATTACCCCAAGTACAAATCATATATCCTTCTCCACAAGTGCCATCGTCTGTGAACAACACCGATTTCCTAGAAAGGAACAGATGTTTGAGATCAATGAAAACTGGAATGCAATTTACATTCTCACAGTTTCATAACCCATTGTTAACAAAGCAGAGATATGTTATACTGACACACCTTACCATCAATCTCTGCATAAATTGAGCTCGTTAACCACCAGAAAGGCCTCCGAACCTAATTTTAATGAAATAAAACCTTATAGATGAAACAACAGCCCATCCAAAACTCTAGCACCTGGCAACTTGTCACATGGTTCAAAGGAGAATCTGTAGAAAGCACTCACCCTAAACAGCTCATTACCCATAGAATCAGTTATGTAAGCAACAAAAGGGCGCCTTAGGCGAAGGAGCTGCGAGAAAAAAACAAGCATCAGCAACCTAAATGAGCAAGGCAACAATTTCAAGTATTTCAATCCCAAAATAAAGAAGAAACTGCAATAATTCTTCAACATACACACACACAAAAGGAACGTTCTTCGGAAGAAGTGAAATAAATACAACAAGGACTTCAATATATCCTCCAAGATGAAAGAAAACATAAAAAGACAGGAATCATATCAGAAATGCTGGCCAATCCATCTGAATTGTCCCCCAAAAAACCTCTGCTAAACAACCAATGAGGATAGTCCAAAGAGAGACCAAAAAAAATCCTAACCTACAACATTTGAGTGGAATCTTAAAAATTCCAAAATTAGACTTCACTACAAACACCACACTGAACAAGTGAATTCAGACCAAACGTGGCATATATTTTTAGGCTCTTACATTAACTTCTTCTCCCAACGCCCACCATATGCACTTGGAGGAAATTTTCTACTTTTCTGTCAATGTTCCCCACATACAACAAACACAGACAACATCTCCCAACCAATCAGCTTCTGCGAAAAACGACGACCCAAAATCTCTCTGCTATTTAGTTCTAAGAAAAATTGCCACCCCACTAATACAATACATTGAACATGCAACAGTATGTCTAATGCCCTAATTCATGAGTAGATGATGCAGCCAGAAAAATGTAGCATTGGCAGCATGTAAACCTAAATGGAATCTTTTAAGAAGATCGAAACACATGATTCCAAGACTATTAACTCATTATCTTGTTTCAACTTCATATACTGAATAAGTCAGCTAAATTAAGCTTTAAAATCAACTTAAACATTCTATCTAGTGAAACTTCATCAAACCATGCAGACACTGTTGTATTTCAATATAATCATATGCATGAAAGAGTATGATAGCAGCAGGTTTCATGCAACATACCAGCTTTCCTATAGGCACCTCTATAAACTAGCAGCTTTGGAGAAGCAAATTCAATCAGCATGAGGGCCACAATAGAAAGTTCAGAATTCTGATAGAACATGAAAAAATTCATGAAGGATACAAGGGGGAAAGGAAGAATACCTGTCTGGCAATTACATTACTTTGCTCACGTATAAAACCTACAGGCTACAAAAGAAGCATGGAATATTACAAATTTGATAAGAATTCAATTGTAAAACAATATTATCTTATTAGATATAAATTTCATATTAAAAAATATAGAAGGAATTGTGATTATGATTACTTACTGACTTGGGGTAGCACACGTCTACTATTGCATAACGGTTCTCCTGCACTCATAATAATACAATTAGCAATATTGACAATTAAAAGCCAAAACAAACTATATCAAAAACAAACCTCATAGTCAGTTATGGCAATAAACAAACCTCATAGTCAGTTCCAAAATACAAGCATGCAAACATAACTCATCAATCATTATGGTAAAGACCTCATAAAATTAACCACAACGCAACAAGAGGACAGAAAAACAAGCAGGTTACCAACAATAGTCTTGAAAAACATTAAGATAAGAACCAATAGATAAATATAGATTCTGAGTAAATCAATAGCAAAGTACCAACCATTTAACTCATAAAATTACAGTCAGCATCTACAAAGCCAAATACTCCAACTATGATGGTAATAAAAACCATGCCTTATTTTTTTAATAACAATATGCATAGCTTCAATGACATTTGAAACAGCAACATTACCATTAGGACATGATGATATTATAAAGGCAGCATCAAAGCTCTATATGCAACATAAAAAATCACCGACCATCGGAAAAAAGTCAGAAATTTGCATGCAACCAATCAAATTACGGTTGTCTGATATTTGAATTAAAAAAAAACAGCAAATTATCCCATACATAAAAGTAGAAAAGATCAGCATTGTGAAGTTCAATAATATAAAATACACAAGACAATACCTTGGCATTTTAAAAGCTTGAACCACAGAATCGTATGAGATTAATGCAAGAAGGTGGAAAGAAGCTAATGTAGAGAAAAATCACCTGCTCAAAACCAAGTACAAGATTTGCCCACTCTATATCCCTGGTAATAAGCAAATTGGACCTAGCCAGAAGAGGTGCTACCCGTGCCTATGAAACAAAGAAAGAGTTAGTCATCTACATACTCATTTCAATACTAAACTAAAAAAGGATCAATCTGCTTATGAGTATAAATCAACACAGAAGCATTAGATATGCAATAAAAGAAGTAGCAGAAAAATCATCTCACCTCCTCAGGAAATCCTGGCTCAAAAAAGCCAGAAAGAGATTGACTGCGAGGAGGGTTTTCTGTAACAGTTGCATCAGAAAACCATTTTCCAACTGGGTGTGAATCATATACAGCAGCAGCAGCAGCCTTGCTCTTAACAATCCTTTTCTGGGTTGTTTTTCTCTTAGAAAATTTTTCCATTTCCTTATCAGCAACCCAGAGCTGCGCTAGAAACTTTCTACTCAAGTGAGGATCGGAGGTAACATTACTAGTATGTCCAAATCGGTGAGAAGCAATGGTATTTTTTATCCACGATTCAGTTTTGTAAGTCTTGGCAAACAAATGCAAACGCTTTGCCCAATTCATCTCTCACTCTCGCAGGGCAGTGCCGCCTGCGTATTAAATAATAATACACAAAAAATGAAATTGAAAAGGAACAGAAGACTTAAATTTCATTAAAAATATATTTAAAAAGAAAAAAACTGACTTCACAAGTGGGTTTGCTTCCTTGAGTTCTTCCTCCGTGTTCCCCTTCTTCAATTTTTCTCTCTTCTTCCCTCTGTTTCAGTTACAGTTTGTTACTGTGTAATTGCCTGTTTAATCCTGTAGTAACAGTATTTTTTTTAAATAAAATTATTAAAAAATCTATTGACATTAATATATTAACACAATATTAAAATATAAAAATTAATTAATTATTTGATCCTATTATATATAATCTTATTATCAATTGAATACCAAACATATTGATTGTATCAATTTCACCTCGAATATTTTAATTGTGAGACGGAATTACCCCACCTTGCATTCTTCATTAGTGGTAGTCAACATATCCACCAAGTTCATAAGTGATTTTGTACATTCATGTTATCCCCTTCCATCTTGGCATGAAAAGAAGTTTCAATTTGAAATTGAAAATAAATTGTTCTATAATCTAGATATTTTAAGAACCTTTTTATACTTGAATTATATAGGTTCAACTAGTCTATTAATTTCTTAATTATGTGATTAAGTAACCTCCAACAAAATAGATTATAACCCAAAAAATCTGTATCTAAAAACCAAATTTATTGAAAAAAAATTGGACCCAAATATAATCTTGTATATAAGGACTCTAAGCATGTGAATAACACCACAAAGCTAGTTAATCTTCAATAAATTAGTATATTATCTTTATCCCTGCAAAGAAAGGTTGTTTTGCTAAAAAAAAAAACTCATATTTATTCTCCAACTTGCTACCTAAACTTACAACTCAAAAAATATAATATAGTATCCTACAACTAACACTAATGGATTCCTTTTGGGTTGCAAGCTAATGGACCTAAACTAGTAATCAGTTAATATAAGTTCAACATTGAAATAAACGCATGAACAATGTCTAATAGGCCAAAATAAACCCAAATTAAAAAAAAATTATTTAAAAATAAATAAATAAATAAATAAAATAGGATAATAATAACAGAGTCTTTATGCTAAAATTCCTTCATGTGGCCCAAATCTCTAATTTTCGTACATTCTTGGTAGATTTCAGTTATGACTTTAAACATATTGTTTTCTCTTGTCTGGATGAATTAATTGACGTACCATATATGGTTAGAAAATTTGAGACATCTAGTTTCCAGTCGAAGTTGAATCAAAACAACATTTCACTTGTAGCTCTAGATATGTCTCAAACAATACATGAAAGTTTAGTTTGACAGATTTGACAAGATTCATCTAGTAATTTTGATCCTTTAAAATAATATATCTCTGAACTTCATTTGATCTAAAAATTTATCATAATATAGTTTCATGTGTCTAGTATTTCCCTGTATATTTTTGGCTTGATTTGATGTACAGTTCGAGAGATATGTTTAATCTTGCAAAATTGGTTGGCAAACATCTTAAGGTCAAATTCGGACTTGACTTGATTCGTATCATCTTTCATTTCTTTAAAAAGATTTGATCTTGAATCTGTATCATGGAAAAAATCTTATAAGATTAACAAATCAGAACCAAGTCAAAGAATAGCATTATCATCAAAACCAAAAAGAATCTTGTTAGAAAACAAGGCCCCTGGATATACAAGCTTTCCTTTTCAATAATCTCGTTTTTTTAATTTCAGTTGCTCCTCATATATTTGCTTTGGTATCAAAGATACAAGAGTTATATGTCTTCCATTAATCTTAGATGAATGCATATTTATCACTTTATCATACATATCTCTCATATCATCTTGAAAATTTACAAGGCTAGGCACGGAAATTGAGAGAAAAAAAAGATCATCAATGTCAAACTGAGGGTTCTTGGATCCCATATGCCACCTAAAGAATGCTGTGAAGATCCAAACACCGTGATGAAAGTTAATGTTTGGCCATCAAAAAACAACACATGCACCATCCAAAAAGAGCAGATAACCACACATGACTGCTTGAACAATATGCATCATCCATTTTTAATATTAAATAATATTTTTTATATGTTAAAATTCCAAACTTTCCCTAATCTAACTCAATTATAGCAAAAAAAATCATAATAAAAAGACTAAACATAATTTGATAAAAAAAACAATGCAGTCATTTTATTGAGCTAATAAAAGGAAAAAGTTAAAACAATCCTTACATGTCATTTCAATATTTTTTTTCTTTAAATAATATGTTAGTCATTTTGCTATAAAAAAACAATAAAAATATCTTCTTACCCCATTGCCCAGGCCCATTGTTTTTGTTAAGAATGGTTATAGTAAAAATTACTAAAATAATTCATCTACTCCTTTTAGTTCTTTTAATAATTTAGTAATGCCTAGAAAGGTACAATTATTTATAAATAAATAAATATTTTACCATATCAATATTTTGTACAATGATCTTATTGAAACATTATATCAATTAATATATTTGTTTTTATTGTTATTTTTGTATATTTAAATAGAAATATTAACAAATCAATACTTATAAAAAATGCTTATTGATCTAAATTCTAAAGTTTATATACAAAAGTATTAACTTCTGAATTATTTTTTTATAGTTCAAAACATATTTTATATTATACTTATTCAATCCAAACATACGCTTTTGTCAGCTAATATTGGTTGAAATAAATTAAGAAAAAATAATCATTATACCAATTAAGAACTTTTGTAATGACTTTTTTTAGTTATAATTATTAATATTATTTCTTTCTTATTATTAAAACAATTAAAAGGTACGCGATCAGTTTAACTATTTATATAAACAATAAACCGAGCTAATAAATATTTTTATTTGTTTGATTAACAACTTCATGATATAACTAAATGGCTAATGCATGGGAGTTGGGTGGATTGTCGAGGTCGCGAGCTAAACCTTCAATTTAAATTATAAGTTTTTTTATTGAATTTTATCTTTCTATACGCAGAGAAAGATAAAAATCACGTTGAAATAATTCTTACACGATTTAATTTAAAATTCAAGTTAAAAAGATAATCAAATTAGAATTTTTCAAAGTTTAAACTGATATATCAAGTCTCATGACAATTTCAAAAAAATTCCAACAACTTAATTTTTATTATTTTTGGTTCTTGATACAAGCAACCACTATCAATACAATACTCCTTTCTAACCATAAAACATACTTTTTTTTTTTTTTATTTTCCTCTCTATTCATCAAATATACGTTAATTCACATTCTTTTTACTCTCAATGCTAATAATTTATCATGAAAGTTTATTAATGATGTTTATTTCAAATCCTATAAACGACTAGAAGGAAGCTCATGGAAAAGCGTAGAATGGAATTGTTTAGGCTCTATC
>Ga0325404_1007234_pt1 | contig 11589 bp, 8 predicted proteins | sample PopdelMetagenome_18_FD_205664 | JGI IMG/M metagenome (GOLD analysis project Ga0325404, IMG submission 205664) | Populus deltoides microbial communities from Bellville, Georgia, United States - Xylem-Control-R1 | ecosystem: Host-associated > Plants > Phyllosphere > Stem > Wood/Secondary xylem... | reverse complement strand
AAGGTCTTCTTCCAATGAAGATGAAAGATGGCCGAGGGAGTACAGATGCCTATTGTGTGGCTAAATACGGCCAGAAATGGGTTCGCACAAGAACAATCGTTGACAATTTCAATCCAAAATGGAATGAGCAATACACTTGGGAAGTTTACGATCCCTGCACAGTGATAACATTGGGAGTTTTCGACAACTGCCATTTAGGAGGAGGCGAGAAACCAACTGCTGCAAATGTAGCACGAGATTCAAGAATTGGAAAGGTAAGAATCAGACTGTCAACGCTAGAAGCTTATCGGACTTACACTCATTCTTATCCACTTCTTGTTCTGCACCCACTCGGTGTGAAGAAAATGGGGGAGCTCCAACTGGCAGTTAGATTCACCACCCTCTCTCTAGCTAACATGATATATGTCTATGGGCATCCTTTGCTGCCTAAAATGCACTACTTGCATCCATTCACAGTCAATCAGGTAGACAATCTGAGATACCAAGCCATGAATATCGTAGCTGTGAGGCTCGGCCGAGCCGAACCACCTCTGAGAAAAGAGGTGGTGGAGTACATGTTAGATGTGGATTCTCACACGTGGAGTATGAGAAGAAGCAAAGCCAACTTCTTCAGAATCATGTCACTTGTTTCTGGTTTGTTTTCTATGAGCCATTGGTTAGGGGACATTTGCCAATGGAGGAACCCCATTACATCAGTGTTGGTTCATATCCTCTTTCTTATATTGATTTGGTATCCAGAATTGATCCTCCCAACTCTCTTTCTCTACATGTTCCTCATTGGAATATGGAACTACAGGTTCCGACCAAGGCATCCACCTCACATGGACACTAAACTTTCATGGGCAGAAGCAGTGCACCCAGATGAACTTGATGAGGAATTTGACACATTCCCAACTTCTAAGTCCCCTGATATAGTTCGAATGAGGTATGACAGGCTTAGAGGAGTTGCAGGAAGGATCCAAACTGTAGTGGGCGACATAGCAACACAGGGGGAGAGATTTCAGTCTCTACTCAGTTGGAGAGATCCAAGAGCAACCAGTCTTTTCATTGTGTTCTGTCTTTGTGCAGCTGTGGTGCTCTATGCGACTCCTTTCAGGGTGGTGGCTCTAGTTGCTGGTTTGTATTATTTGCGGCATCCTAGGTTTAGAAGCAAGCTACCTTCTGTGCCCAGCAATTTCTTCAAGAGATTGCCAGCTCGAACGGACAGCTTGCTGTAATACTGCAAGTAGAGCTTGGGTCTAATTTAACAAATTCCTTATTTTCCGTTACCCTAATCGCTTCTTGTTCGAGTTATATAATAGATGTTTTGTTTACAGTAATACAATTCAAATTTGAGATTTTAATGAAATTTTATATTTGTAATTATTTTAAGTGTTAAAAATTAAATTTTAAATGGAATTTAATCTTAAAAATCTCAAAATTACGATTCTAAATATAATAAATTTAATATTAAAACTGATTTTTTTTAAATACCCATGAAAGATTTTCGAAGAAATAAAATAAAATAAAATTTTATTTCTTCGAGTTATAGTATACCAAGTACCAACTGCATCTTTATGATTGATTTATATACCCTCAAACAGAAATTCTGCTCTCCTGTTCCTACTTCCACTCGCCATGCTATCATTGCGAGAAAGCTAGTGGAATTGATGGGCTTCCCTTTCCAATTTGCATTGTGATTTTGAGCGAGAAGCTATAAAAAACCAAGAAAGAGGTCACCTAGCAAGGTACAAGGGACTGCGGAGAAACAGAGAGAACTAGCCAGCAGCGTAAAGGCAAATGGCAGGAGATCGTTCTTCTTCATTTTTTTTTAATTTATGAAAAGATTGTTCCTTTAGAAACCGAACAGTATGACATTGAAGTGCGAAATTGAGCTTTAAATCAAATGCCAATATCCAACTCCAAACTAAGAAACTTCACAGCATTCAATCGAGAAAAAAATGTCATCAACAGGCAGCTACAGGTTGCCCGAATAGCCACCGTTGACATCATGGATAAACATGCACAGCCCACTAGAGCTGTTTCTCCTAGTCATATGCATGGGAAGTTTTCAGTTCTGATCCACTTTCGTTGGACAATTCATTGATAAAAGCGCAGCCGTGCCAGGTACCCAACTATTTCATTCAGCTTGAGCTGAGCTGAGCCGAAGCAAAAAATGTTAACAACCCGAGGGAAAAGGGATGTTTTAGATTCACTAAAATAACAGCAAAAGCTACACAACTAACAATTCTAATGAACAAATAACATGAAAAATCTTGCACCAAGAAATGAAAAATGGGAAACAAAAATCAATTGCTGCCTTATACGAGGTTCATGTAGCTGTCTATTGCCAAAAACACTAGAAGAGCGCATCTGCTAAGATAAAGTTCAAACAAAATACAATTAAAAAGTAGCTCAAGAGAAACGATCCTAAATTTTTCTTTCAAAACACAAGCTCGTGAGGCTTCATTCCATCCTTGAGAGAAAACCTTGCGCCCAAGTATGCTTTCAATTCTGGAACACTCTCAATTGATTTAATGACTTGCGCATCCACTAACTTCTGGTCATCCTTCTTTTCTTGTGGGAGTGCATTCTCACCCTGTAACATGGGATGAAATTATAATAAATTTCTGAATGGACATGATGAGAAAATACAATAGAACATAACCAAATCTAACTAATGACCACTTGCAAAACCCACCTCTTTCTCTCCCTCAAAGAAGTTGCCCTCTCCTTTCTTCTTCTTCTTCTCAGCCTTCTTGGCAAAATATTTGTCATCGAACTTCTCCACATTAACCCCAGAGATGTCAACCTTGGTGGAAGTTGCAATCAAATAAGATTGGTTGACTCTCCTAAGAGGAACACCGTTGATCTTAAATGGTCCTGCAGCAATTAGGAAACAAATACCATAATTTTAAGCAGGAAAACCACAGAAAAAATCATCCACGTTACAACAGCATACTAAGTCCAAGACCTTACAAAACAAATTACATCGCAAAATTTTACAAATCCAAAACCATCCAAGCCAAGTCATATCACTAAATTTCCATTTCAAAACAGCATAGAACATCAACCAAGTAAATAACCAAGCACTGATGCGAGCATAATCACAGATCCAAATTTCAGGTCACTAGCTTTAAGATGATGAATAAAATAATTTCTTTCGCCCAACAAAAACAGTAATGCACAAGCCCACTAAAGCACCGGCACGACAGTCAGTATAAATTAAGCAGGTAGATGTCATTGTCATACAAGAAAAAACATAAAAATGATGAAAGGGAATAAAAAATCAAGCTAACCAGTGACAAGAAGCAACCCAGAAGTCAGTTGCTTGAGAAACACAACTCTCTTGCCCTTGAACCTTCCAGCAAGAATGATCAACACAGTCCCAGGAGTAATACTATCCCTACAACACCATATAAAAAGCAAATAAAATAACAGATTACAACATTACTTAAATCACATTGCAAAGAATTTAGCAGCCAAAACTATCTGTAAATCAACAGCCTTTCTCACACGATAAATCTCTTGTAATTCAAAATGAAATATTCAATAGAAAACACAACCAAAACCCCATTCTAATACAGAAGCATACTCAAAAAGAAAAATTACAAAATCGATTAAAAGATTTAAGAACTCAAAAGAATGAATTCATAAAGAAAGCGACATGGATAAAAGTGGATACCTGAGCTTGGTGGGCTTCGGCTTGCGCTTGTTAGGCAATGGCTTCTTGACATCATCAGCTGGGTAAAACTTAGGTGGTTTCTCGGCAGAGGCAGGGGCTTTAACTTTAGGGGCATGTTTAGGGAAAACACCGCCGTTTTTGGCCTTGATAGCCCACAAACCTCTCTTGTGGTACATCTGCGACCTCGAGTACTTGCCGATTCCTCGGACTAGATCTGGGTTTCTGGTTACCTGTGGTGTCTTCCTGGGAGCCATTGATTCCGATTGAGGTCTCTGTCTGTGAAAAATGGCCACAGACCCTGGTGGAGAGGATTTAGAGCAATTATATATGCGACGTTTTATATAGGAAGAGAAATGGGAGTGTCAGTGAGAAAAAAAACCCTAGGAACCCTAATTCCGATAATTGGGTTTTGGGCTTGGATTCGGGTTGTGTGTGGTTTATTTCTACCCTTGGGTGGGCCTGTGTTGTTACTGATGTTTGGTCTTGAAATTATTTGGATAAAATATATTTTTTAATTATAGAAAAAGTTATTTGGTTCGTCAAATAGGTTATTATTTTTGTGTTTGATCTTATATATATAATTATGTTTCAAATATTAATTTTATAAAAGCTATAATAATATGTTTTTTATTTATAAAAACTTTTTATTTATTTATTTTGCATGAAAAAAATCCATCTTACAACAACTTTAATCAAATATATATTTTTAAGACTGTAATTAAAATTATTTTTATAAATATATTTTAAAAAAATTTTATAATTTTAAATTTTATAATTCTTCTGTCAAGTGAATTTTTTTTATTTTTTATTATAAAATTTCCTTTAAAAAAGTTTAATCATGAATCTAGGATTGTGTTATTAGTTTTTTATTTATTTGATAGTAAGGGTTATTTTTAAATTAGTTTGTGAATCAATTAATATTAAATTTTATTTTTAAATAATTTTAAATACAAATTTCAACATAAATTTGATAGATACTAATTTTATTATTTAAATTTTAAAAGTTAGAAAAACAAATATATCTTCCTAATATTAAATAGTGTTATTATATTTATCAATTGATAATGTTTAGTTATTGTTTTGAGATATAAGAATCATAGATAGTGATGATAGATGAGACATGTTTTCCAGTATTTTTTATTTTAAAAATATATAAATTCATTCAATAAATTATCATATGAATATATCTATTTTATATCTCTAAATGTATCTTCATCTAAATAAACATAAATCTCAATTGTTTTCATCTTTCATGTCTAAAAACAATAAACAAATGCTATTATTATATGTCAGGCTCATTTTACTTGTTCACTAATGGATTTATTATTCTTGTAATAAAAAATTAATAAAAAAAATAAAAATAAAATATCATTTTCATAACCATAGCCACTAAATAACATAAGTTGCAATATCATATCATAGTCTTCATTTAATTTTAAAAAGCCAAGTATTAAACTGATGTGAATTTTTTCAAATTAAAAAGAAATATAAAAGAAATTAACTTTGAAATTAACAAATAAAAAAATGTAACATGTACCAAATTAAAATCCAATCTTTCAAGGGCAAGTTGGTAAACTGACACCTAACTAACAAGATATGTTATTCGTTAGTTCTACTCTCTACTACAAAACCCTCTCATTCCCTTCTATTCGAAAAGAAAAATATCTAATAAAAAATGGCAACAATATTTATTTTACTACGCTATTACCCACATCTAAAAACTAACTCTTTCAACAAACTAGTCAAAACCCACTTTCAAATCCTTAAACTAGCAACTAATTTTAACCATTTCCTTAAACTCACACATTTATCTAATATTCTAAACCCTAAAGCCCCTAAAAAACTCCTTACAACAGTGAAAGAAACAAACCTAGTTTTTGTAGCAGACCCTTCCTCGAAAGCTACTAAGAGGTTGTATGTCGAAAATATTCCAAGGACTATAACTTATAAAGAGCTTATAAAGATTGTTGAAGAGCATGGTGCTACTGAGAAAAAAAGTAAGGTAATTTATGAACTAATGAGTTTGTATTTCTGATAAATTATTTTTGTGCTTTAAGAAAGCTTAAACCTAATATAGGGTTTTAACCTATTATAACATAGGTTTGGTAGCTATGTACTTAGATCTGGCAAGTTGTCAAATCCAATACATTTGAGTTCACATTTGAGCTGAACCTAAGACGTCGTAGGTTAGGCAAGTTGTCGGAAATAATACACTTGGATTCACCCTTGAGCTAAGCTTAAGGGATTGTGGGTCTGGCATGCTGTTAAACCTAATATATTTAGGTTCAGCCTTGGGGTGAACCCAAGGTACTATAAATTAGGTGTGACTTGGGTATACTTTTGAAGTGAACTCAGGGTAACATGGGTCTGACAAATTATCAGACATAATATATTTAGGTTTATCCTTTAGGTGAACCTAAGGCACCATGAATCTAGTATGTTGACAAATCCAATATACTTGGGTTTAACCTTGAGGTAAACCCAAGACATCACAGGTCTAGAAAAGTGTCAGACCCAATGTATTTGAGTTCAATCGTGAGTTGAACCCAAGGTACTGTGGGTCTGAGGGACTATCAAACCCATGTCATCTGAGTTTGGCTATATGTTAGGTCCAATAGATCTCAGAGATCCATGACTATGGGCTTTCTTTTTTTAGGACATGACTTATTCGTACCATAAATATTCATCATCCTATGTCAATAGATGTATAAAAGGTCTCCCTAGGGGCCTCCTATATTTCCACCTTATTAATGCTTATTAATAATCTATAAGGGATATTTATCTTTTATTAATTATGTGTAAAGAATATTTATCATTCATTAATGTTGTCAAGCAGAAATAACTCTTCAGTCCCTCTTAACTTCATCAAAATGACAAGGTTCAAGGAGTATAAATACATACTGAACCATTTAGGTAAAAGGTTAATAAATTTTCCTATTTTAAAAGCTTATATATCTTATAGTATCAATAACACTAAAAACAAGAACAAACACTCTTGTTCTTGGAATTTAAAGTTCTTTCTTTCATTTATTATCTTTTCCATTTAAAGTTATTAACTTTATAATCATAAGGCCTTTAAGTCCCCTTGATATAGACTTTTTTGCAGGTACTAAAACTTTCACTGTTACATTTATACTTCCTAGGATAAGGAGAATGAAATTAATGACATAAATATTTTATTAACCATTATCCAAACACCAAATATCATGTTCCTTGAACACATTGGATTCTGAGATATCAACATGAACCAACAATGTTTTGATTGGTGTTGTTATGCTTTAAAGCATGGATGTTGGATGGATAAGGAGCTATATGGAGCTATATTAGCATGGAACACATGTTGATTTTATTCCTTTATGGAAGTTTATAGTTATTATCGAATAAATCAGACAATTCTTAATTTTTTTTGTTGTTGTTTAGGATTGAAACTTGATGTGGTTTGTTTTTTCTTTGGGAAAACTTTGAAAGGATTTCAGCTAAGCATTAAAAAGGAATGTTTGATATTTTTTTCTAGAATTAATGTAATTAACTTCAGTTTATATTATTGTCATAGCCTGTCAGTTTATATTATTGTCATAGCCTGTTGTTTGATTATTTTGCTTTATTTTTTTTTATTGAGGTTGTTGATTCAATCAAACTGTGATTTTTTTATATTAGCCATTAGGTTGTTTGAACTTGATTTATATGTCAAGAAATAAAAAAAAAGATGTGATATTTTTCAGCAAACATCCTTTTATAAATTCCTTTTTCCAGGTCAAAAATATATGTTGAGATAAATCCCAACTAACTAGAAGAGTATCAAAGTAATGTCTGATCATTAATTTGTGTACAAAATCATAAAATGGGCAGGAGATCCCTTCTTTAAAGCACTTCACAGAAAGCAACTTCCGGACAAGCAGTTACCTTTTTCTTTTTAGTTCCCCCCTAACAAGTCATCAAGCCTTATCTCAGAATACATTCCACAAAGGATGAATCTATCATCCACCAAATCTTGTGACATAACCATTGATATTGAATACTTCTATAACCAATTTTGGATAAGTTTCGACTTTGATTTTTATATTACCAATCAGTCCCTCTTTTAATCATTTTTTCAGTGTTTCTACATCAAGCAACCATTATTCCCTCACTACTTTCTTCTGTCAAGCAACTTTTTATTGCCTTGTCATGTAAATCCACTATATTCCTCTTCTTGCTAATATTATTGTCAAAAGGATAAATATGACATGTTATCACCTTATGAAGACGTGTCAATTTTTCCTTTTTATATGCCACTGGACGTTTTATCAGTTGTATCCATGGATTAGAAATAGCTAAATGGTAATACTAGAACTTTAATGGAAAATTTAAAATAAGCAATCTAAATTTAACTTGTTGGAATGAAAGTGAGAAGAGAGGATGCAATTATGTGTGTATGGGCACATGTTTGCACCTTTGTGCTTGTATATAAGTATAACTTCATTACAGGTTATGCATGCCAGTATCTAGTATTTCATTATAGTTTAGTTGAAACTATGGGCATCTCTTCTATCATTTGCAATCCTTTTTTTAAGCTTCAAACATAATTCTGGTACTCCTAATAAGAGTAAAATGCATTAGGATGCCTATTCTCTAGATAACTTATCTTCTTGTTTTCTTAATAAGTTATGTATGATAAGTACTCAGGTAGGAGTCGTCGACTCGTATTTGTCATGATGAAAACTATTGAGGATGCAAATGTTGTGATTAAAAAACTAAATGGCATTGTAAGCGTTACTTATTCTTTGTCTTGTTATAAGTGCAATAAGATATTTTGTTATTATCGATGTCATTTATCTCTATAAATGACTTTATAATTATTGAATAACTTTTTATGTTTGTTTTTCATTGTAGGAAATTAGAGGCATTGAGATCAAAATAAACGTCATGAAAAAGCCTTTGCAAACATTAGATTTGTCTTCTCTCTAAGTAGATGAATCTCAATCTGTTGAAGGCCCGCATAAGATTTATGTGGGAAATTTTGCTAAGATAGTAGCAATATTTACACTTAAAAAAATTTTCTCTAAGAAAACATATACACATAAAAAACTAAAGGTTTCATGAATTCTAGGTACCTTAAAATCCAGTGAGTTTAGGTTTGTAACACTTTCTTTAAAAGACAATGTAGATGTTGCCATCTCATCTTTTAACAATTTTGTAAGTTACTTGCAATCTTGCTTTATTTAACTAAATGATTTAAGTTTATAAAACACAGAAACTTGCTTTTGCGCTTTGTTCATCCTATGCATACACTCTCGTCATACATTCTTGTTTATACGTATTTATTTATTGCAAAGGCATCATCATGTATGCTTCTTACTTTCATATCACTAGCCAATCATCAGGATCTTTTAGCTCAATTAGACCATTGTTAAATTGGTTAATGAATCTAATATGATATGTTACCAATCTGATATGATTTTATTCTTATATATTCTTACCTTTATGAGTTGTTAATTATATATTTTTAGGCTTTATCTTATAAGAAATATCATTGACAACTATAATTACTTTTGTGATACATGTAATCTGAGTGAATGTGTGTGTGTGGGCACGCGCGCGCGTGTGCGTGTGAGAAAGGGAGGGAGAGAGAGAGAGAGAGAGAGAGAGAGAGAGAGAGAGAGACTATAACATAAAAGGTATGAATAAAATGAAAATCTTTTTATGTTATTTCTTTTCTTTTTCATGGTATCAGAGCAGGTTCATATTTATTTGTCTCAAATATTCTTTGTTTGGATGGCTTTCTCTAGTTTGGAAGATATGGAAAGTTCTATTGTCTCTTCATCATTAAATCTTCCCGATTTCAATTCAAATTAGTGTCTATGTTTTGTTCAATTGAATGATTTTGTTTATCTTCTTTGGTCAATGGTTGTGTCATTAGCGCTTGACAAAAAGTCAATAATTAAATTTATTAACAAAAGTAATATTGCTCTTGATGTCAAATATCCTCAATACAAATTATGGTTGCTAACGATTAGATGGTTCAGTTATAGTTGTTCAACACTATGGAACCAAACATTGCTGAAATCTTTAACTTAACTTTTTATTTTTTATTTTCATCCTTCAACATTAAGTTGTTCGATAATTAAGCTTTATGATATTATTCAATTTGCTTTTGAACATAGTTACCCTAATATCAAGATTGGATCAAAGATTTTGCATCTTGACCTGGGAGGGACCAGATTGAGTTTTGTTTTTTTATCTTTTTAATTTTTTTTTAATTTTCATCATTCAATATTTCATTTGCTAGAAACAAAGCTTCAACTTTTTTTTTCTTTTTTTTTTATAGAATTATCATGTTCTCATTTGATTTATTATAAATTAATATTTGAATTTTTTTTTATGTGTTTATTCCTATGAGATTTTCTCAATTTTATATTTATGGTCGTAGAGTTTACAAAGTAACCCGACTTAACTAAGATTTTTTTTGTTATTGTATTTTTTAATTTGTTTTCTATTTCGTCCTCATTATTGAATTGTTTCAGTTCATATCAAGTTTTTTATTTAATTTTTTTCTCGTTGTGATTCTTCTATATTTTTATTTTTTATAATTTTATTTTTATAATTATATTATTTAAATTATCAATTAAACCAATAACTTGAATCTCAAATTTATTTTATTTAGCATTTTTTTTTACATTAATTTTTTTTTACCCTAATCATAGTAGATCGCGAGACACAAATCTAAGTGAAAACTATAGCCCTAACCAATCAAATTTCCATGATAAAAGAGGGCGAGACTAATGGACGAAAAAAAGAAGAAGAAGAAAAATTAGCACCTTGGGTGGCTACGTGCGATACGGATCATGATGGTCCGACCATCATAAAACTTCTAATTTCTTTTTGTGAGATGGATGAGCGTTGACAAAGCTGAACAAACAAACAACTGTGTACCATTGATCAGAGGCGGCTGTAATCCAAGCCGTCCATTATTCCCTTGCTAAACGCGCCCATCTCCACGTTTTGTTTTAACTTGGCGCGCGTTTTCCCTCCTCCTTCCAAGCGAGGCTTACATTATCGTAAATTAACATATAGATAATATAGAAAGTCGAATCTAAGTATCTCCCCTCCTCTCTTATATATTAAATCTCCTCCTCTACCCTCTAATTCTTCACAGCTTAAATTATACATCGATCAAAAAAAGAATTCAGATATTTTGGTCTTGGATATACTCAAGAGAGAGACGTAACAGACGATCGGAGATGGCAAATTACGCACCGGGAAATGGTGACTTCCCGGCGATTCCGACTCACGGGGGCCAGTTCATTCAACACAACATTTTCGGTAATCTTTTTGAAATCACGTCGAAATATCGACCTCCGATCACTCCGATTGGCCGTGGCGCCTACGGCATCGTCTGGTATTAATTATTAACTTTTGGAGTGGTTTTAATTAGTTCGATTGATTGAATTAGATTGAATTAATGAGTTTAATTTAGCTCGGTGTTGAACTCGGAGACGAACGAGAAGGTGGCGATAAAGAAGATAGCCAACGCTTTTGATAATTATATGGACGCCAAGCGCACCCTTCGTGAGATCAAACTGCTTCGGCATCTGGATCACGAAAACGTAAGTGCCTTGCCTGCCTCTTCACTCTTTCACTGCGTTTCAGTCAATTCCCTTTTTCTGTACTAGCAACGCAAAATGAACACGAGAAAAGAAGGAAGCTCTACCCTTACTACCTAGCCTAATAGTCCACGTGTTGCCTAGAGCCTAGCTATGCCGGTAGTGTGGCCAGCCTGTCCTCTCCACACACTGATGTCTGCTTTTTTCGTAATTCATTGTTAAATTATAATTACGCAAATACAAAGAAGAAGTAATAAATGAATTATAGAATGGCGAAATACGTTATAATTGTAAGCTTGGCGACTTGGAACATTGTGAAATAGAATAATACTACACTATATG
>Ga0325404_1007232_pt1 | contig 11592 bp, 5 predicted proteins | sample PopdelMetagenome_18_FD_205664 | JGI IMG/M metagenome (GOLD analysis project Ga0325404, IMG submission 205664) | Populus deltoides microbial communities from Bellville, Georgia, United States - Xylem-Control-R1 | ecosystem: Host-associated > Plants > Phyllosphere > Stem > Wood/Secondary xylem... | reverse complement strand
GAGTTCTTAATGTTAAAAACATATATACGGTGGTTAGGGTAAACTTCGGGGGAATTTGGCTGCCTTTCAATACAGGTCAGCCATGTATTTATATAAAACCTTTGTACTTGTAATTACAAAGAAGTCCGGTTCATAAAACATTTTATATATGCAATGACAATACATTTTGTTAAATAGTTTTTGTTGTGCACATACTTATATTATATTTTATTGTGATTAATTTGAACCATAAAATTATTATTTTGCTCTTCATAATTTAACCTTTATAACATACTTTTAAGGGTGATATTGTATTTTTTATGAAAAATATTTGCCATTACAAGATTGAATTGGATAAAGAAGTTTTTTATTTGTATAATATAATGTCAAAAATATCTTTAAAAGTTGAATTTTCTTAACTGTTACGGCAAGGGTGCATTCAATTTTTTTTTCACTTATTGATACAATATAATTACTAAAATACCTTTTAAATTAAAAAAATCTACAGCTATGATCAAGGGGTTTTTTTATCTTTTTATTATGTTTTTTTTTTGTTAATATTTGTGAGATTAAGAGTACTTTGATATTTGCATAAATTATTTTTTTAAAAAAATTTATTATAACATGCAGCGCACACGTCAATGTTTGTGGAGCAACCGTGCTCTTTGGACGGCAAAATATAAATTATTTAGAACTGAAATTAATTATTATTATTATTATTATTATTATTATTATTATTTGCAGTGATTTCGGTCCTGACTTGGGTCACGGATATGAACTGGGCTACTTTCGTTTTTCATGATATTATATATATATATATATATATATATATATATATATATATATATATATATATGACAAGCTTTCTAAACTAAATTGGTATAAAATGAAAACAAGGATGAAGAACTGTGAATTAGCTTGTCCTCTGTAGAAATAAGTCCACGACGATGGAGACCTCGTGGTGTTTATCTAGCTTCCAAAACTAAACCAAAAGCAGAGGCCTCTAATTTAGTTTACTTCATTATTTGATTAGATTCTTTCGGAATTTTAAAATTGGAATTATAATTGCTGACAAAAAACAAATATAATTTCGTTTTTACAGGTTCCCTTTTCAAATTAATCGAAATTGTTGCTAGATTAGTAGAGACCAGAGAGACATCAAATCTGGTGTTTTGGTGGCGTGTCTGTGGCTCCTTGTGAGCGGGCAAGGCTCATGCAGCTAACTTTAAATGGGCAAAAGTGCAGAATTAGATTTCTGGGTTCTTGCTAGTTTCACAAAGGAACTGAACAAGGGTGACATGCCTGTGCTGTAAACCGGGCCTGGGCTTTGTAGTTTTTGAAGATTTTTTCAAAAGCTTCCCACGTAGATGGCCGGTGACGGATTAATGTACTTAAGGTAGTATTTATTTTTGTGTTTTAAAATTTTTTTAAAAAAATTAATTTTTTTATTTCATTTAAATTAATATTTTTTTTGATAATTTTAAGTCATTTTGATATGCTGATATCAAAAATAATTTTTAAAAAATAAAAATAATATTATTTAAATATATATCTAAGTAAAAAACACTTTGAAAAACAATTGTAACCATACTTCCAAACTTGGGTGACTTGGTCAAGAAATTACATATTGAATTATAGAAGGTTAACTTAGATTAATTTGAAAAAATTAAAAACAAAATTTTAGATTTTAATATTTTATATAAAAAATTAAGAAACAATTAATGTAAATATAAGCTATATATATTATAAATAATAGAATTTAAAAGATTATTTTATTTTTTTATCTTATATTAAAAAGATATTATCTTCTCTTTAAAATTGAAGCATTTAAACAAAAAAAATTTCTTATCTCATATTAAAAAATCACACTTTTTTTGTGAATATAATGTGTGTGTATAAAAGTTTTCAATCTTACATTAAAAAAATAAACTTTGTTTTATTATTTATGTAATAAACCTAATATGAGTTAGCAATTAATAAGAAAAAAATAATAAGCTCACGCTCGAATGATTGGTTCAAGCAAGAGAATAAAAATCAAATAGGTATTTTTATTTTTATTTTTTCAGGGTTAGTTATCAACCCCGTATAACTTTTATATATATATATATATATATTTTATTTTACTAGCGGCATTATTATAGACCAGAGAAGTGACATAGCCGTTTCCTAGAGAACTTTAAACCTGAAATAGAGGCGTAATGAGTTTTGGGCACTGGTCAATGAAGCACATGATTCCTCCTCCATTCTCGTGGCGGATAATTCTCCAGTACAAGATCCAGCCCGCTTTTCTCTGGTCCTAAGGTAATGGGTCCATTTTCTTTGCCACACTACTCGTGGGTCATGTAATGGGTCGGTCAGTTTGTTATTATAGCCCTATGTGTTCATAGAACACATAGAGGCTCATAGTACTTGTGGGGCGTGATTGGTCATGAGCTTTGACTATTATTCTGTGCTATCGCGGAGTTAAAGTAGCATTTAATACAATTAATGCTTCATAATTGACTCTTTTTCTTTGAAGAATTATATTCTCACTTAAAAAAAAAATGTATTGCATAACAAACTATTGCTTTTAATTAATTAATTAATAATAAAGTTGTTTTTATTATGATCCAAAAGCAAAACAATTATTTTATTTACAAGTTTCACCGTTTTCTCCGCAAGCAAGTACACTACATTATTAGCACCGGCTTGAAAAGACAAATCGGAGGGAGGGAGGGAGGGAGGTAAAAACAATGGAAACAACAACAAACCTGCCATAAAAGTGTAATAAATGCCGAGCTAAAAACATCACTCACGCTTCACGAGATAAACACGAGAGGGACTAGACTAAAAGTGTGTGAGTTTTCTTCCCTTTTTTTATTATTATTATTATTAAGGTGTTTGAAAGTAGAATATTGTTTTTTAAAACGCAAAAATCTATAGGTGAAAAAACTAATTCTGGGGCGGGGAAGACACAATTATATAATGTACCGTCTCACATATCACTCTGGACTGCCACAGAAGTTTTATTTTTTTGTTTCCAGGTCTCGCACAAAATCAAGGGAGAGAGAGAGAGAGAGAGAGACGGAGGAAAGAGGGAAAATAAGAAAAAAGAAAGTTGTGTCGGAGCTGCACCGTTTCTCCATCGCTGCCGTGGGATCAAGGGAATGACAAGATGATTATTTTGTTATCTCAACAATCATTTGACATCTCAGCCCATTTTTAATTTATAGTAGATGACTTATTCTAGAATTTTTCTATACGTACAATTTTTTATTAATTCTATTCAACATGTTGATCAAGCTTTTGATGTATATTTTAGATTCTTTTATGGTCAGCTGAAAAATCAACATTATCCACATATTCCTTTTTTTTTTTAACAATTGAATCTACTTTTAATTTAGGTAGCAACGTCTAACGAACAACTGTATTATTTTTTATTTGGTTTTGTATTTTAAAAGTAATTTTAAAAAAAATTAAAAATTTTTTTATTTTAAATTAATAATTTTTAGTATATTCAAGTCATTTTAATGTGCTGATGTGACAATTCTTTTTTATTTTAGTTTTTATTTTATTTTTTTTATGTGTGTGTGTGTGACAATATTTGGAAGTATATATCAACAGCTTGAATTCTTGTGTTTGGAATGGTGGGAGAGTTGCATCATTTTCTTAGTTGCTCTCTTTAGGTGTGTTATCATTCGTTAACAAATCTTGGTTTAAATTGAAAAAAGAACCGAGGATTACCGTTAAGGATACTAAAAATGTTTGAACTAAATTATGTTATTTAGTGACGTAACATGGTAAGAACATTCATGTGCAGTAATAATAAATGAAATTATATAACTCTGGATGAAGTTTAATTGGTTAGATTTTAAGTTTGTTTTTTAAAAATTACTAATTTGAGTTCTATAAACCTCAGGGTTTGTGGAATTAGTCGAAATACACGCAAACTGATCTAAATATCCATTTTAATCTAAAAAAAATGAAATGATGCGAATGAGAGTAGAAGATTTATTTCTACTTTGTAATTAATATAAAAATAAAAATAAACTTCACTTGATTTTTTTTACATTGCATCTCTTGTGTATCTTGTTTATGTAGTCATGCAAGGTTTTTCATATAATTAATTAAGAGTATGTTTGGTATTATAGTAGTTTTTATAATTATTTTTTAAAAAATAATTATAAAAAAATATTTTTATTTATGGTTGATTAAGATAAAAAATATATTTAGTTAAAATTATGGTTAAAATATTTGTTTGATAAAAAATATATTATAGTATGTTTAATTAAAATGGTTGTTGTATATAAAATAAACAAGAAGAACAAAAATTTATTTCTTATATTACATTGCACAATTAACGAGTCTCGTGTAGAAATTAACAATAAGCGTGGTTGCTTCGTAAACATTACAGTGTACAATTAAAGGGCCCCCCATAAAAATCTACAATAATCAATGGGTTCCACATAGAAAAATTGTGGTTAGGAATCAGCAAAAACAAACGTATCTTGCTTCTGCTGTTGAACCAGTGGTTGGACCACAGTAATCAATGGGTTCCACGTAAAAAAATTGTGTTTTATATGTTAACAAAATAATAAAAAATTATGATTTCGAGCTACCACAAAAACAAACACATTCTAAATTATTATTATTATTATTATTTTATTTTTCATTTAGGATGATAAATGATAGTTTATCTCTCTCTCTCTCTCTCTCTCTCTCTCTCTCTCTCTATATATATATATATATATATATATATATATATATATTATTTGTTTGGAAATTTTTCAAAAAGCTAATCATAGGTTCTTCTCTTTATCGGATCTCCATCGGAACAACATGGCTGTTAAACTTATTAATAAACTTGTTGAAGAGATGAAATATAACAAAGACATATCTTTTTGATCAGAGATTGAATCAATTATTAGAAGAAGAATTAAGTCAAAAATCTGGATACATTCTAGGAAAATAAGACTTTTATCAAAGAGAAGTAAATGAAACGTTTTCATAAAAATTCTCGTAGAATTGAGGATAAAGTTTTTATTATGTGCATGTCAAATCATGAATTAGTAACTGTATCTGATTTTAAAAAAAAAATCCTAATTATTTGGAACTTTCTCATATATATATATATATATATATATATATATATATATAAAGGTTAGAATTCGAGGAATTTTAAAGAAGGGGCATAAGTGTCACTTCAGCCATGAATGAATCTCATAAACAATGAAATTGCACACAACCTTTTCCCTGCTTGTATTTCTCCCAAGTGGGATGTATATATAAAGGAGATCGATCGATCATGCATGCCTTTTGTGTTAAAATGCACCTTGATCTTTTCAATCACTATATGAAATAAAAGAGATAACATGACAGGTTGCTTTCCAACATGCTAAATGACTTGATCAGGATAGAGGCAATCATATTATCATTGTTACATCCGTCTGGGAAATTCTCGTATGGTAGATCAAGAGATAGATCATATCGGGCCATAGCCTCTATAATGGAATATTATAGCTAGATACACGGGATTGATTGCATATGAAGTGCTCTAGCTTGACTCGGGAATTCATTTGCTTTATCAATATCTAAGAAAGGAGTCTTCAATTTGTTGCTATTGCATAACATCGATCATGCACTAAAATAATAGTACTAGGAAGTTGACGTTGGGCTAATGCCCACGAAAAGTAGTTCAGTGGGGCTTGTACAGTGTATGAAAGGTTTCCACACATCGTATTTAGGAAAATTAGGTTAGGACAGCCAATTAAGGCTTTTATTAAGAGCTGATGCTAACATGCAGGGAGGAAGTTTTTCCTTCAAGGAGAGCCACACGTTTGAGAGATTTTATGAGGCTTCCAATCATGAAAAGTTGGAATTGATGCGAAACCTCAGCTCTTGGGCAGATAATGCAGGAGTTGCTAGGTTCGAGTGGGATTTCCTTGTGCTGAGATCATGAAACTAGACAATACAAGAATATTTGTCTCCATATAAAATAAAAGCAGAAGGAACAAAAAGAAGAGATTATCAAGTATATATACGTGGCCTGCTATCTCTTGCAGGATGGCATCACATGCATTGGGTCCCATAACAACTACTAAAGTTTTTGCATAGATTGTGGCCTTCTGCTTTTGATAACAATGAAATGTCTGGTTGTTTCACCCGAGCTGATGGATCAGAGACACACATATCTAACTTTATTTTGATCTATCAGTAGAAGCCAAACACAGAGGATGGTAAACATCACAGCTTTGACAATATGGTTTAGCTAATATGGGTTACTCCTGGCGCATTTTGTGTCAAATGAATACAAAAGAAAAGAAAGTGAAAACGCAGGCAAAAAGATGGAAAAAAAGGAAAACTTTTTCCCATTGTTTCCGCCTTTTGGTATTGTTGCTTGTTTGGATTCTTTGGGCGTGAAAGAGAAAGATCCTTGGCTTTCTGAGGCATATAGAAATTCAAGTTTATCCGTTCAAATGAGCCCTCATCGATCTCCCTTTGTATTTTCCATCCCTACCCCTTTTGTACATGATAAATTAGCAATAGGAGGGAGAGGGACCATGAGTATCATTCAGTTCGATGAACAGTGAAGAAAACACAGGCATCATAAAAGCTGTAAGTTGCTGTGTTAAACTGTAGCACTGGGGATCTTACAAAGGCATGAGTTGCACTGAACGACAACATGCCGAACACAAGTTGAATCATACGACTTTCTGATTTACTCAGCATGGAAGGGAATCCATGAACTGCTAGTTCCATCAAAAGATTTTAGGGTCAGAGCCATTCTAGAGGAAAAATACTTGGATAAAAAAATATAACTTTAGAACGTGAGCATTCGGGGTCATAGGTATATAAGACCTTGCAAAAAATAAAATCCACTTCGTTTTTTTTTGTAAATCCTTTTTTCATGTTAAAGTTTCATAAAAAAAGGTCAAGTACTAAATGAGATTTACAAGTTTATTCTACAAAGAGAAGGATTTTGTTACAACCAAGAATCTCTCTTCTGTCAAGTTATCTCACACACTTACATAAATATATAAACATCTAAGATACCATGTACATGAAAAACTTAGGAAACAGATATCATCTAAGATGGATAAGGAAAAACTACTGGTCTTAAAGTGGCAGGGAAGTACATGGTCCTGTCAGAGGTGGCTATGCTATTCTTGAGAGTCAAAATAGGGACACGCTATTCTGGGTTCTTTTCTCTGTAGGAATTCTGTCAATAAGGTGGCCTTCTGGTGATGTAAGTGTCAACCTTCTAGTGTAAAAGGGAACACAAATTCGTTGAGATTTAGAAGCTGCAGCACTCTGATGAAAAACTCCATTTCATTGCATTACTGTTATAGTAGAAAGTGTACAACTTAGCTGATCTCTCATCAAGTGTTCTCATGGAAATTGAGAGACCGGGAAAACGCAGCAGGGTTCGCTTGCAACACTGAAGTTGTTCCTGCCATGTAATTTCTATCTTCGCTTTTTGATTGAAAGCCCTTGAAGAGACCTCCTCCATTAATAGAACTGGATTTCTCATTCGTGATCCCGAGGGTCGCCCATATAGAGCTCTTTGCAGCTTCACTAGGATCATCAATCCTCAAGGTCTTTGGAACCAAAACACCCGTTTCTGATTTGGTGCCGTCCCTGGAGGGCTCTTCTAAGCAGGGTGGATTAAGGATGTTGCCATCCCTTGAATGTTTCCCCAGTGGAAAAGTAGGACTGGAGCTTTGGGTACTGTGGTTTAGAGTGGCTGATGGAGAGGATGCACATGGCGGTACATTCCAAGGGCTTGGAACAGCACAACCCCAGTAAGCTGGTGCAGGGAAAAACGATACTGGAAAGCCTGAAGGGCAAAACGTAGGTGGAGTAATCGCAGAGTTCCATGGATATGGCCAAGGAGGCCCCGGGAAGCAGGGTGCCTGGGGAGGAAATGATTGATAATCCTTGTTAACCGCTTCTCGCGAAGTACCATTGCATCCCTTCTCTGATGAATTTGAAGCCGTGGCGGAAGATACACTTGAGTGATCATCCCCGTCACCTCCTGTCCCTCCACAAGACACGAGGATTCTATGTTCAGGTCTATGATACCCGTTTCGAACACTATTTTGTGTTTTCTCTGAAAGGTTCAACACAGAGGCAACAGATTCACAAAGAGGAGAATCGGAACCAAAGGTAAGGACAGTGCCGTTGTTTCCCAGAGAGGGGTTATGAAATCCATTCATGGCATGGACTTGAGCTGTTCGGAGAGCTTCTGATACCATTAAGTGACGATAGTGTGAAGCAGAAGAGCTCTTATTCTTGCGCCTTCCAGCTCCCACAGGCACATTCCTCATGGTTCCTCCAGCAGTCCAGTATCTCTGACAGTTTTTACAGAAATGACGAGGCTGATTGACATTGTAATTGTTGTAATAACAGAATTTAGTGTCCATGCTATTACATCGAGGGCATGGAAGTATTTTGTCAGGCTTCTTCAAAGTCTTTTCTTGCGAGATGCTTGTCTCACTTTGTTCTTCATTCTTGCTGCTTTTCAGTGATGAAGTTTCCCTCTCAGCTGAGGGAGTCTTTGGGTTCTCACTAATGCCTGATGATGTTGGACCTTTTGAGTCCTTGTTGATCTGATTCGAGGTAACATCTTCTTGTTTATCATTGGCAATTTCCTCTCCTGAAGTCTCCTAAAATACACACACACACACACATATAAGAATAAAATGAATGAGAAGAAATAGAGGCAGCTTACTTATGTAGAGTCGTATTTACAATTTCTCAAACCAAAAGCAGGTGGAAATAGGTGGAATTAAAATTGAAATATAATCGGTTTAGTTTAAAGAAAACTCTGTAGGGCTACAGAGTTTAAAAACAACTTCAAGCAGAACTCTGTCTCACTGTCAACTGATGATTAAGTGTTTAATTTTTCCAAGTACTGAAACCTAAAATTGTTATTAGAGGCAAAACCATAAAGATTTTACCATTTTCCAAAAATAAAGCAAATCTTTCCCTAAAACACACGCAGTGGCAGATGATCCAACAGAAAAGACTGGAGATTAATTGTTTGGAGAAGTAATATTTCTTAGGCAGTCCAAGAAAAGATGTGGCAAGTATCAAAAGTTAAGGAATCTGACAAAATCCTATGATCCTTGAGGAAACATCTGGATCAATCTTGCTAACCGTTTCAAAATGCAAAGTAACAGTGAAATACTGATACAGAGCTTGTGGCCCCTCTAGTTCACCGACACTAACTCTGTTTTAAACGAAGTCGAATAAAAAATTTCTCTAAAATATCCCCCTCAAATGTCATGAAGTTACAGAGAAAGCACGACACAAAGGGGGAAAATATACGGAACACGTTAAGATTTGGTAAACATTTTAATCCCCGACAATTACCACAGTTAGTAAAGGTGAAAAGCAAGGATGAAAACCTTCTATGCCACAGAGAAAAAGCAAGAGAATGGAACAATTCCTTGATTTTGAAATTCTATAACATGTAACACTTGAGAAAATTGCAAAGACATGGCAGCAAATTCTTATAATTACGGAAAACACAGAATCCAACAAATTGCAAAAACACATACCCTGTTGTTGTTCCCTTCTTGCTCTCCTCGTTCCTTATGAGAGTTGTGGTTTTCATGTGAGGAAGTTGCAGTAGCAGTATTATCATAACAGTCCTCGGACTCGGGAGGCGTTCCTGAGGAGGACTCGTACTTGTTAGCAGCACAAGAAACATCCTCCTGCTGATTGACTTGCAGTGGAATCGTCTTGCCAAACAGCTTTATCGCCAAATCTGACATTCCTGTTTCCTTGGTTGCCTTAAAAGAAGAGTCAAACCCTCTTTCTCAGCTCCTGTTATGGTGTGTTGTGTGTTTTTTTTTTTTTTTTTTTTGGGATCGGACGAGGTGGGAGAAGAGAGAAAAATAAAAACAAGAAAGAAAGAGTTTGAAAGTCATTTGTTTGGTGGTGGTAAGTAATTAAACAAGGTGGGGGAATGCCACGTCAGAGAAAAGGCAAAATTTTGTGAGCCACAAGTTTATGTGGCCTTTGAGATCTTTCTTGCTATTGGATTCCCCGCATTTGCTTGTGAAGATAGTGCTGCTCGGTCCCGTTCTTTTTTCTGCCATGTCAGCGTTTCGCTCCTTTCTCAAATACTCGCCTCTCTTATTCGTCAAATACTCGTCCTCCTCCTTCTCTTCCAGAGGGAAACCCCGATTTTGCCCTCCATGTATCATCCCCTTGTCAATTGAATCTCGAACCTTTCGATTTTATTATTTTTTCTCCAAACATAATTGATGTTAAATCGAACCTTATTTTGAAGCTTTAGATTTAAGCACTTCAGAAATTAGATTAAATCTAATACACAAAATAGATCACAATTTGATTTTTGTTTTTTTTCTTCAACCTGGTGAAAATTAATATTCTTCGATTTGGTGTGTCAGAAAATATATATTTTATTTCTGTCACATTTATTTGAAGAAATATATCTTATATTCACCCAACTTTAAAGAAATCTTACTGTATCTATATTAAAATCAAATCTCAAAGCACTTCAGCTAGTGAATTGCATGTTGCAAGAATACGATAGCAAGCTTGAATTTAGTTATTAAAAGTTTTTGAAAAAAATTAAAAATAATTATTTTTACTTTAAATTAATATTTTTTTAATATTTTAAGTTCATTTTGATGCTCTAATATTAAAATTAATTTTTAAAAAATAAAAAATACTTTAAAAAATCATTATTACAACTGCTCTTCTTCCAAATAGACTTTAGTATCTGAGGAGGAAAATCACGAGCCAAGTCAAGCTTGAACTGGTTCTAGCTAAAGCGAAACGATTTTTTAAATCAATTTCGAATAAACCAAAAATATTGACTCTCGTTTTCTAGATCTAGCTACATCAAAGGTACTATTTTTTATTTATTTAGGGAATGGACATCTGGATTTTGAGTTGTGTACTGGAAATTAAATGAGACCAGAGTACGATACATGGAGTTCAAGTTCGCATATAAATTGGACATGGACGTCAAAGTTACACTGTAATCTAGTCTGATTAGGCTGCCTATCGAAGTCGCTTTTTATGACTTTTTACAACTATGGAGTCAAGTCTTCTAATTTATGAGCGAAATCGAGGAAAACCATACGCGGAGACGATCTTGTTTCCGTGCTCTAGTAAACTGTAAAAAGACAAAAAAAACAAATGCTAGAATCTAATTCAAGTGAGCATGGTCATTTAAAGTTTATGCACTAATCATGTTCGTGCGGAAATCTTGAAAGGAAAAAAAAACTAATATTTCAGGACACGTGTATTGTTTCTGTATGCTTAATCGTGCTTATAAAAAATAAATTAAAAAACACTTTCTAGTTGTGTTTGGTTGGTTATACTATAAAAATAAATTAAAAATAAATTTATTAATATTTTAATTTACTTTTTCAAGTTTATTAAAATTTAAAAATAAAATCTGACAGATAAAAAAATAAAGGATAATAAATTAAAAAAACTCAGATTTTATAAAATATTTAAATAAAACAAATAACATCTAAAATAATGATAATTAAATATGACAAATAAAAAGTTGAAAGAAAATAAAATTAAAAAAAATAATATTCAGTTTCATAAGTTATTTTAAATAAAAAAATAGTAATTAAAAGAATA